>Ga0100380_10000601_pt1 | contig 40035 bp, 24 predicted proteins | sample CryGeymeta201504_FD_80417 | JGI IMG/M metagenome (GOLD analysis project Ga0100380, IMG submission 80417) | Groundwater microbial communities from Crystal Geyser aquifers in Utah, USA - Crystal Geyser metaG 2015-04 | ecosystem: Environmental > Aquatic > Deep subsurface > Groundwater | place... | reverse complement strand
TTGTGTTTGTTTCCTCATTAAAGGTATTGCTGGTCCCTCGGTTTCGCGCGGCCCGCTTTCTCGGCCTGCGCCCTGTGTCTTGTTTTTTTTTGTTTTTTCGGGGGTTTTTTGTTTTTTTTGTTGGTTTTTTTTTTTTTTTTTTTTTTTGAGGTTTGTCGCATGTTTTTAATCGATTTATTAAAAGCGGATGCAGCGCGTTTTTCCGATCGTGCATCGAAGGTTGTTGCATCAGAAGAGTTTATTCATTTAATGCTTGATACTTACCGTGATGAGCTGAGCGAACTGACGTTTATTAAAATAAGCGATGTTCCAGATTTTTTAAAAAACATACATAAAAATAAACGAAGCGGTCACTATCAGTTATTTGTTGAGTTTTCAGACAGGCACGCGTTAAAACCTAAACAACAAGATGCTATTCATTATGCAGCGATGGATGTTTTTTATGATTTAGAGGGTGATTCTAAAGATCAAATGATTGTGTTTATGGCGGATCAGTATAAGGGGCGCAATTATCATAATTACCCTGCATCTTACGATACGCTTTTTGATTTTCCGATTCATTTTATTGTGGCGGGAGGATCGCCACATCAGATGGATGGAAAAAGCTGTCCTATTTTTACCTTACGACACCTTTTATTAACGGCCAACGATACAGAGCTGCATACGCATTTAAAACAATTAGCACAACAAGGTTTTTTACGTGAATTGACATCTGGAAGCAAGATGACGCCTTTACCATGGTTTGATTTAGGGGTCGATTATAATGCAAATACACAAAGTTTTCAGCAAATTACACGTTATGTTGAGCATGTAAAGCAAAAGGGGCGTTTACGCGATGCGGTACATTGCTCTTTTTTCGAGAGCTCTGCGCTGCGTGAGGCACAGTTCGATGTTCGCATGAGCGATACACTGAAAACGATCCAATTGGGCCCCAGAGAAAATAGTCTTAATCCTGATGGTGATTTTGCACTCAGAAATGAAGGCATTAAAGATTTTGAAGAAATGTACGCAGCTTGCGCACTCGAGTATGCAACAAGCCTCAAAGGCGGGGAAGGTGAATTGATTGATATTTGCTATGGTGATTCTTATCCATTGATCTGCAATATATTACAGACCGAGTTACAACATAGGGGAGCAATTCATCCTGACGTTGATCTTCATCCTCATTTAAAGAAAAATCAACTGGTGTCTTTTATTTTCTCAAATCAAGGTTTTCTTAATCTGTTGACCCGCGATAAAATTGACTCCAGGACTAAAAAGAAAAATGATCCTCATCAAGCGTTGTATTTGACTTTTATGAATGTTGAATTCCTTTGTTTGATACAACGTGGTTATCTTGATCCTGTTAAGTTGCTGGCTCGTATCACGGAAAAAACAAATGAATATGTTTTATTAGGAACAAAAGGGCATGATGTTTGTGTTCTCCATCGTAATTTAAACGTTTGTTGTCATGTACTCGCGTTATTGTCCGAAGGCGCTACATTTGGTTTAGGGGATACATCGGAGACTCTTCCCGAGGTTTTGTTAGAGCTCTTACTTATTAAACATGCAGCGGATTTTTTTGAGGTTCCCGCAATTCGAGCACTGTATGGCTCCGGTGAAATAACCAATGATATGATCCAAAGAAGTACGTTATACACCTTAAGACAGTCACCCGAATTGAATGGAACACCTCAGCAGGTTAAAAAACTTATTGAGGATCGTCTTCTCCCTTCACCTGTCTCGGTTGTCGCTTCTGCTGCATACCATGAGATAGAAGAAAAGGAAGAGGATGATTCGGCGTACGCTTATTCGATGTCGATGTTTGGTTGATTGATGTTTTAAAATGAGGAGAAAGGTTTGGATTCTAAAACAGACGCTCATGTATTAAAGTCTTACTCTGAAGAGGACTTGAAAGTTCTGGATGATGCCATACCGGTTGATTTATTGAATACGGTTGAACTTGACTCAAGTTCTGATTCGATTCAAGGTGACACACCTATTGGTCTTGATGCGCCGAGGGATGAGTGGCTGGATGAGCTCATTGATCTTGCTGTTGATTTATATTTAAAGCATGAAACAATGGTTTTATATGAATCCGCGTTTTATGAGGAAAACATAAAAGGGTTGACGGCAAAATCTGTAGCTCGAACGCGAGATGCACACAATGAAAGTTATTTCAAGTATACCTCAACCTATTCAACGTTCTCTAGATTATTTATTGATCCATTTAAATCAGAAAGAAAAGTAAAAAAAGAAAGTATGCAATACTTTGATGATTTTGGGGAAAAACATGACGTGGCTGGTTTTCGTTTAAACTTGATTCAAATCTTTCGTACTAAATTTCATTATGGCATGGAGCATGAGCCAATAAGAAATGAAAGCATCTTAACGCGCACAAACGCGTCGTCTAAATTAGTTGGGAGCGTTGGGATGTTCTCTCCAGATGAACGGAAAAAATCCATTAAGATTATTTATCATCATAGTAAAGAAACTTCAAACGAAAAATCCGAGTCGGACGAGTCTTTATCAGCATCAACGTAATTCCGTGGTCCGGATCGACGAATAAACATCGTTTATTCGTCGAATGTTTTTCGACCGATAACAACGGACTCTTGAGGATTACCTAAGCTGCACATAGGAGAAACCCCACCGTTATTGCAGATAACAAAGCCTGTTCTATCATCGATTTTAAATACACCACCTTGCCACATGCAGCAGCCTTCAAAGGCTTGCATGTTCATGATGGCACGACGCGTGCAATAACAACTGGAATATCGACCATTTTGACAAACATACCGCCCAGCCGATGAATCGCAATATTGAACACCACCCATTTTGTCACAGCACTGAGCGCCGCATGAGGCCGAAGCTAGTGCAGGGATAGTAAGACTTGTCAAAAATAACAACAAACTAAGCGAGCGCATGATGTTATCCAATCGTGAACTAGAATTAGTTTAAGTATAGCTAATAAATTAGATCTCGCTTTTTGATGCTTCAAGTGGTTTGATCTGTAGCGGCAAATTAGAAATGTCACCTTTAGTCGTTGCTGCACAGCAGCTTGGGTTAACAGTCAGACAAGTTAAGCAAGGGTAACCGAGGAGTTAGCTTCGAATGGGTGATAAGCTCATTGAACCTTTACCTGCCAGGCTGCTTCCAATACTTCTCGAAGACTGGTTATTTAGACTGTATGATAAGGCTAAAGCGTTAAAAGCTTAGTTGAAACCGCCGTATGCGACATCGCACGTACGGTGGTGTGAAAGGACGGGGACCGTAAGGCCCCTCCTACTTTCCAAGCCCTTAAGACCCTGCTTCTTTAGATCGACCAGGCGTAGGTGCGGAGCTACTCGTTTGTTTTGCTTGATCTTGATCTTCTGGAGGACGTTTAAAGAAATTTAGGAAATTTTGAGCTGCATGCTCTAGTCCCTTCTTCATTTGTTTGCCGATAGGACCTTTAAAATCATCCATTCTCTTTGCTTGGTCGGCTCGACGTTCGTGATCTTGAACGGCTTCCATTGACGTTTCAAACCCTTGCATACCTTGAATCCAATGTCCTAAATCACCAGTGCAGCAGTCTTTAACCATTATTTCTAACTCAGGATCCTTGGAAATTAATGCCAGATCATTGGCCAAACACAACATTTCATAGGCGCATTTGTGCGATCCATGTAAGGTTGGACACGTAATTTTTTCTTCGTCGTTGATTAATATATTGGTTCCTCTTCTAAATGAATCTGCAATCTGAAGGTAAATATCTACTTTTGTCTTAAAATCGATAGACGGCTTTATATACTGTTCATCTTCAAACACGGTTCGAACATCAAGAGGTGTGATCAGCGGAATAGATGAAGCAAGAACCAACCACAACAGATTATGATCGTCTTGATACAATTCAAGCAAAGCAGAATAATCAAATTGTTCAACATCAACGAACAACGTTTCTCCAACAAATCGACCTCCCAGAGCTCGACGAACACGAGCTTGTTTATTTGAATCTTCTTCCGAGACCGAAGTAGCCATCAATAGATTTGGGCATAAGTCGTTCAAAAGATAGTTAATTCTTGCATTTACCATCTGAGCTTTGGTTGATGAAAAAAACATCTTATTATCCGCTTCGATTTCACTTTCTAACAGTTTACGAAACGCTAGGTGTAAGGGATCATCAGACTTGTTTTTAGCTTGCCTCTCTTGAAGTCTATTCGCCATCTGTTGTCTTCGAGAATCAATCGTGGCAAGCAATGAGGTTCGAGTCGTACGAGAAGAAATGCTCAATTTTTCTTCCAATAGATGGGTATCCTCACTATGCTTCTTCACAAATCCTTCTGCAGCCTTTAGCCGGTCATATTGGCGGCTACAGAATTCTGTATTTTCCATACCTAACTTAAGAGCAGGATGCGTATTAAAACAGTCTTCTACATCGACTCTCGCCTGACTAAACTTGCCCAATACAGCGGGAACAGGACAACCTTCTTTTGTAAGCTCTACAGGTTGAATCGCTTTTAATATTCTCCATAATGGTTCGTTTTTTTCTTGGTATAATACCTCTAAGTGATCTTGGTTAAAGCGATTGGGACAAAAATCGGAATATTCCTGATTTATTCCTAAAGCCGCCTCTATTTTTTCTTTATCTTCTCCCAGCACTATAAACTTCATATTGTTCATCTCAAATAAATCTGGATAAGCATGTAATAACAGCGTTCTTATCCATGCGTTTCGTTCATTGATTAACATGGGTTTTTCAGATGCAATCATGGGACATGAGGCAATGCAATTTAAGACATAGGCGGGTATATCAGCTGCGAGATACATCTTCTCCGCACTTGCAATACATAATCTTGCCTTTAGCGAGCCGGACTCTATCGCTAAAAATTGATTAAGCTTCGCTGAATATTCTTTTGCTTGATGAATTGAATTATGAATACTTAAATCAGCTTTTCCCAATTCTTCAAAAAGTAAGCGATATCGTGGAAATCGCTGAACAGGTGCCATCATATAGGAGGAAATAGTTTGTCCGTCAATCGATTGATGTTCAAGACGATAACGATAAGGTGATAGTTTGTTTAAAAAAAGCTGTAACATCTCTGTTGAACTTGCTAGCATCAACAAGTTATCGAGATAACATTTGAAATCCTGACTCAAATAAAATGCATTAAACGCATTAACTAATGACGTGCAATCATCGACAGAGGTAGATAGTTCATTTGGTTGCTTTAAAAGTATCTGTTGTACCAAATTATCTGCACGAAGACCCATTTTTTTAAATTCATCCATTATCCCGGTCGACGAGCGCAATACAGAATCATACTGATCTAATACGGACCTTAATTTTTCTTCATAGCGAGCAATATCACTCGAAACTAACAATGATTTTGAGTTCCCAATCGACCGCAACAAGGTTTGTTCTGTTTTACAAAACTCACTTATCACACGTAATTGTTTTAATTGCTTTTTATACGTTTTTTCAGCTTCTGAATTAGATGGTGTTGCAATGCATATACTGTTTCCTTCTAGTTGCTCATTTCTATGCCGAACATACTCTTCAATCGTCCCATGAAAGTTCTCTGTTTCTCCATTTAAATTCAACCAAGCTAATTGTGACGTGGGTCCTATCCCATCAAACCTAGGAAGTTCTGAAATAACAATGTTCTTTTTAGCTTTAATTGCTTCATCTATTGTCATTTGAATCGATAACGTTTCGCCAGCTTTTTTTGAATTAAGTACATTATCTATGCAATAAGATTTAATCTTATCAAACACCGTCGCCACCAACTGCTCAACATAAGCATCTTGTCTGTTGCTCTGAATATCCAGTACATCACTCGAGATAGCCTGATAGATATGCTTAAGTGCGTTTAACACATGAGCCAGGTTCTCCAGATCCTCTGTTTGAAGCAATCGAATTAACACCATAAACTCAGCTTTTGCTTCGTCAGAACCTAATTCAATCTCAGAAATATGCATGTCTCCAATTTTTAACAACGCATTCATTAATTCTTGGGAGTTCATAAGACCGGGATAGTCACGCCACAATTTGGATGGTTCAGATCGTTTAAATAGTCCTGCAAGATGCGTGCGATTCAGAAAATCAAACACTGGATTATCAACATCATGTAACCCTCCATTAAAGGTGGAGGAAGCATGAATCAGATCATTAAACGCATGGCCAAAATCAATTCGAGCAACCTCATAGAATGGCTCACCATCACGCTCATCGGCCAAGACCATCATATTGCCAGGATTGATATCATGATCACCCACTATAGCGGAAGCAACCACAGCTTCGGCCAACGTATCACGCACGGATTGAGGGAGCTCGCTCCATGCAATTTCACCTCTCGTTTTATCTGGATTTTCTGTGACAATTTTAATGTGTCTAACGCGTGCTTGATTTTGCAAATAATTCCCCATGCCATACTCATCAAGTGTGCCAACAACATGATCTAGGTACTGAGAGGCTACTAATATCTTTTTATTTTTATCATCATAGACAGTAGAAACCTTAGGTGCACGCTTTGTACCAAGGATTCGTTGAGCAATAGATGCGGCAATCACTTCACCTAAATTTTCATGATCAGTTTGATTGGCCTTAATTTGCCGATAAATTTTAGCATCCAAAATAGATGGTTTTAACTGATACGATTCTCCTGATTCATGCTTAACCTTAAGGCTTCCGGTAACCCCACCTGTTTTTTCTTTTGATTCTAGATTGAACTTACGTAAATTAATCATATTAATCACCTAAATCAATATAAGATAATTAATTATACACTTATAACATAAAAAATACAAAGTGGATTTGAAATAGAATAGTTTTAGAATAAAGTGAAAAGGTGATATTTCTATTTTGCTCCGACATCAAGTGGTTTGATCGGCGCTGCAGGAGAGGTTGCATGAGGTGCAATGATACTCTCGAGCTCAACCGATTCAATTTTACTGAATCGATGAGTAATTTTTTTAGCGGATAAATTAACTTCTGTGGCGTCTTGCTGAGCTTGATCAATATGCTTGGTGAGTTTCTCCATGCGTTTGCCAAAACGTTGAAAGTCACCTGAAAGCGCATGCAAATGCTGTTGAATAATATGCACTTGTTTTTTAGTTGCATCATCTTTAAGAACAGCGCGGGCTGTGGTCAGTACGGCCATCAACGTACTCGGTGACACAAGCCATACTTTAAGTCGCTGAGATAAGGCAATCACTTCAGGGTAATTGGCGTGTACTTCAGCAAAAATCGCTTCTGCCGGAATAAACATCAGGGCGCTGTCGGCTGTTTCATGCGGAATAATATATTTTTCCGCAATGTCTTTGATATGTTTTTGTAAATCTTGTCGAAACTGTTGTTGCAAACTTTTTCGTTCAGCAGAGGTTCGCTCGGCATTCATGATTTTTTGATAGGTCTCTAGCGGAAACTTGGCATCAATCACAAGATGACCGGTTGGTTCAGGTAAAAACAAAATACAGTCGGCACGTCTTTGATTGCTTAAGGTATGTTGCAAGCTGTAATGATTGCTGGGGAGCATGTTAGCAAGCAACGTCGCTAATTGTACTTCACCAAAGGCACCACGTGCGCGTTTATCAACGAGTACATCTTGTAAACTCACGACGTGGGTTGAGAGTTCAGCAATTTTTTTCTGTGCTTCATCGATGATGGTCAAGCGTTTAACAATATCAGTAAAGGTAGACGATGTTTTTTCGAAACCTTCGTTTAGGCGTTGACTCACCTGTTGACTCACCCCGTTCAGATGCGAGCGAATTTCTTCCGTGAGTGATTGCAGATGGGTGGTGAGTGAGTTTGCATGGTGCTTAAAGCTATGGCTCATTTGTTCACGCACGTCCGTCATTTGGTGCTGAATGCTTTCTCGAATAATATGCTGATTACTATGCTGACTTTCGGTGAATTTAGCTTGAATTGTATGCTGGCCTGTTTGGTAACGCTCGTGCAACTCAAGTTGTACTTGGTGCAGCTGTTGTATAGAACGCTGCTCTGATTTTTCAAGTTGCGCCTGGAGCAAGCTTAAAGTTTGTTGTTGTTTTTTTTGAGATAAAATAAGCAACACCATCGTGATGATGCTGATTCCGGATGCAGCGAGTACACAGAATAAAATATTCATAATCGAAGGCATAAATACCCAGCTTTTTAAAAAATTTAAGAGGCTTGGAGTATACCTTTCTGATGCAAGCGTGGCAAAATAGTAAACTATACTTTTGTGAGTCAGGATCAATAAGCGTGCGTGATGTACCTGTGGTAGAACAACTCGAAAAACTTCGAACAATGATTCGAACGTATGATCATCAATATTATGTTTTGGATACCCCTACGGTGCCAGATGTTGAGTATGATCGTGTATTTCGTGAGCTCCAAGCCTTAGAGGCCAAGCATCCTGAGATGATAACGGCTGATTCACCTACCCAACGTGTGGGGGGCGCGGTTGCGAGCACACTCAAGCCGATAGAGCATGCAAAGCCGATGTTGTCGTTATCGAACGTATTTTCAGAAGAAGGCTTGATTGGATTTATTAAGCGCGTCAGTGATGGGTTAGAGCAAGACCCAGGCACGATTATATTTGCCTGCGAGCCGAAGTTCGATGGACTAGCACTTAATTTAACCTACAAAGCGGGTATTTTGGCGCATGCCGCAACGCGAGGGGATGGGGCCGTTGGGGAAGATGTGACCCATAATATTAAAACCATGGCGTCGATTCCGCTTAAACTCATGATAACACCTGTGCCTGATTTTCTTGAAGTTCGCGGTGAGGTGTATATGCCTAAAGCGGGTTTTGAAGCGTTAAACGAACAAGCACGACGTGATGGCACCAAAACCTTTGCAAATCCCCGCAATGCAGCGGCAGGTAGTTTACGTCAGCTGGATTCGAGTATTGCCGCAAAGCGACCGTTGGCTTTTTATTGCTATGGTATGGGTGCATCGTCAGATTTTTCATGGCCTGATAGTCATCTTCTGCAGTTAGCGTGGTTACGCAAGGCGGGTTTTCCGGTGCCGCGTGAATCACGCGCAGCTAAAGGCTTCGCTGGTTGCCTTGAATATTACCAAAGTATGGAAAGTGCACGATCTGATTTACCGTTTGAAGTCGACGGAGTGGTGTATAAAGTGGATAGTATACGCGCGCAAGAAAAGCTTGGATTTATTGCGCGGGCACCACGCTTTGCATGCGCGCATAAATTTCCTGCAGAAGAAGAAGTCACGCGGTTATTATCCGTTGATTTTCAGGTAGGGCGAACGGGTGCATTAACCCCGGTTGCGCGCTTACAACCGGTTGCTGTGGCGGGTGTGGTTGTGAGTAATGCAACGCTACACAACATGGATGAAATTGCACGCAAAGATATTAGAATCGGCGATGAGGTGATCATACGTCGTGCCGGGGATGTGATTCCTGAGGTGGTATCGGTTGTTTTTGAGCGTCGTCCAGAACATACCGAAGCCATCATGTTGCCCAAGCACTGCCCGGTGTGTGATGCTGAGGTGATGCGTCTGCCAGGGGAGGCGGTGGCCCGTTGCACCGGTGGTTTATTTTGTAAAGCACAACTCAAACGAGGCGTTTGGCATTTTGCGTCACGCAAGGCGATGCATATTGATGGCTTGGGGCAGGGTTTAATTGACCAATTGGTGGATGAAAATTTAATCGAAGACATGGCTTCGCTTTATACCCTAACGATCGAACAACTGGTTACACTGCCACGTATGGGTTTAAAATCCGCTGAAAACCTCATGCATGCTTTAGAAAAAAGTAAACAAACCACGTTTGCGCGCTTTATTTATGCTTTGGGTATTTTAAGTATAGGTGAGTCCAGTGCTCGAGCGGTAACGCAAGCTTTTCCTAGCCTTAAATTACTTGCATCGGCTTCCGAAGAAGCCTTGATGAATTTAGACGACATAGGGCCTGTGGCTGCCGAAGCCATCACCCATTTTTTTGCACAAGCACACAATCAAGATGTCATTCAAAAGCTGATAGCGTCTGGCATTACGTGGCCTGAAGTTGATGTGATGGTGGTTGATGAGGCGCATATTTTTTATGGCAAAACACTTGTTTTAACAGGAACGTTTGAGAGCATGGGGCGAGAGGAGGCTAAGGCGAAGCTGATTGCTTTGGGCGCCCGGGTATCGGGTTCGGTTTCAGCAAAAACCTATGCGGTGATTGCTGGTCGCGATCCAGGCTCAAAAGTAACCAAAGCCGAGGGCTTGGGTGTGCGTATTTTGTCAGAAAATGATTTAATCAAGGCTATAAAAAACACTTGAAATAAAAAACAAGGCCTTATAATATCCTAATATAGTCTAAAATAACCTGTATTTTTGGGGTGATGATGCAGATTCACCGTACTGAAACCGATTTACTTTTGAATTGGCTCAATAAAGTCGGGAGAAAGCCGCTTATTATTCGTGGTGCAAGGCAGGTTGGAAAGTCAAGCCTCGTGCGTCAAGTTGCTAAATTAAGTGAGCGATCATGCTTTGAGCTTAATTTTGAACGTTATCCTGAGCATGCGGATTATTTTCAAAGTAAAGATCCAGCGATTATTTTGAATCATTTAAGTATTCATTTTAAACACGTGATTCAACCGAAAACCTCGATCCTATTTTTGGATGAAATTCAGGCAACACCGCACTTGATTGAGCTTTTGCGCTATTTTTATGAAGAATGTCCTGAGTTGGCGGTGATTGCCGCAGGATCATTGTTGGAGTTTGTATTGGCCGAGCCTGAGTTCTCGGTGCCCGTTGGACGAATTGAATATTTTCATTTAGGTCCTCTTTCGTTTGAAGATTTCTTAATGGCACAAGGGGAAGGGGTTTTATTGGACTGGATTCGGTCAGCTTCTGTTCGGGAAGCCATCCCAAGTCCTATTCATCATCGTTGCTTGACCTTGATGAAAGTGTACTGGTTAATCGGAGGAATGCCCGAAGTTGTTGCGCATTACGCCGAGCATCAAGATTTTCATGAAGTTGAGAACATTAAGCAAAATATTTTACAAAGTTATCAAGATGACTTTCATAAGTACGGTCGAGTTAAACAAATACCACTTCTTCGGCGTGTTTTTAAAACGTTACCTGGTTTAATGGGGCAAAAAATAAAATATTCGCATCTTGATCCTGATAGTAAATCGGTGCAGGTTAAAGAGGCCTTGGATTATTTAAATTTGGCTAAAGTAATACATCTTGTTTTTCATAGTCATTCAACGGGTTTACCGCTGAGAGCGCAGCTTGATCATAAAATTTTTAAAGCCATTTTTCTGGACATCGGACTTCTTTGTTCTGCACTGGGCTTGAGTCATTTATCGATTATTCATGCTCCGGATTGGGCATGGGTTAATCGAGGCAGTCTTGCTGAGCAATTTATTGGTCAAACCTTATTTCAATTGTTTCCAACGTATCAGATGCCAGAATTATATTATTGGGTACGTGAGCAAGCTCAGTCTTCCGCTGAGCTGGATTATGTATGGCAATATGAAAATCAGATTATTCCTATTGAAGTAAAAGCAGGAAAAACCGGACGATTAAAATCGTTGCATTATTTTATTCATGAAAAACATTGGCCTTTTGCTGTGCGCTTTAATGCAGATAAGCCCAGCATTTTGGATGATAAAGTAAAAATACCTCATCAAGATGCGTGCTCATATCGTTTGCTGTCGTTGCCGTTTTATTTGGCGGGACAATTGAATCGATTGCTTGCGGATGGTACGTGACAGTGGATTGGCAAGAAATCTTTATGATAAAATAAAGAACATAAGAATTAATTTTAAAGAGCTGTACTGTAAATGACGACGCTATCGACACAAGATTTTGACTTTGAACTACCCCCCGAACTGATTGCACAGTACCCACTCGCGAATCGTCGTGATTCGCGTTTGTTGCGTTACACACGGGCCACAGAAACCATCGAGCATACTAAGTTTGTATCGTTTGCAGATGCGTTAAATCCTGGTGATTTATTGGTGATGAATAATAGCCGGGTCATTCCTGCGCGCTTGTATGGTCAAAAAACAACCGGTGGTCAAGTTGAGCTTTTGATCGAACGTATTTTAACGGACGATACGTTTTTGACGCACATCAAAGCCAGTAAATCGCCCAAGCCTGGAACAGAAATTCAATTTGATGGTCATTGGCGCATTGAGGTCATTGAAAAACAAGACGATCTCTATTTATGCCGTATGTTAGATGACGGCGTGATTGAGACCATGCTGCATGCTATCGGCCATATACCGCTTCCGCCGTATATTCAACGCGAAGATGATAAGCCCGATGTTGAACGCTATCAAACGGTGTATGCAAAACATAAAGGTTCGGTTGCGGCGCCCACAGCGGGCTTGCATTTTGATGATGCCATGATTGAGCAGCTGAAAGCCAAAGGGGTTAACATAGCCTATGTTACGCTGCATGTTGGGGCAGGGACGTTTCAACCGGTACGTGCCGATACAATCACGGATCATAAAATGCATAGCGAGCGTTTTCATGTGGACGAAGCGTTATGTGATGCTGTATCACAAGCAAAAGCAGCAGGTAAGCGCGTGATTGCTGTGGGCACAACCGCCATGCGTAGTTTAGAAAGTGCTGCACGTGATGGCGAATTAAGACCTCAAAAATCCGATACGGATATTTTTATTTATCCAGGGTATGAATTTAAAGTTTGTGATGGTTTAGTCACCAATTTTCACTTACCTCAATCGACCTTGTTGATGCTTGTTTCGGCGTTTATTGGGCATAAGCAGACCATGGCGTTATATCACGAAGCGATTGCTAAAAAGTATCGATTTTTTAGTTATGGCGATGTCACGTTATTGCTCTAAATTTTATTTTATAAAACATAAGGACGGGTATGTTTGTTCCAAGTTTAACCGCTGAAGCCGGTTTGGTACTTACGGTTGCTGATTGGGCTTCGATTGATGTGAAGCTTGCCGCGTGTGATCTTGGTGAGTTATTGCTCAAACCCGGCCTCGCTGTTTTGCAGCAGCTGGATAGCTTGAAGGCTTACTGGGATTGGCCCGGTGAGCTGGTGCTGAACGCATTAGACATACCCCATAATGCCAGAGAGCAATGCGTGCTTCATTCAAAATATGATGGCCAAACATTACACTTTACTTATGATGAAATTTTATTGTTGATTCAGCATTTAAACCCAGAGCACGTGGCTTTGCCTGTGTATTTATTGTCGCGAGCAACACAGGATTATCCTGATATTTGCTCCAAACACGTTGAATATGATTTTGATAAAGGCAATAAACCCGGTCACGATGCATTGCAGGGCCTCATGTATTCATCAAGCGATGAAGGCACTTATTTCATCACGGATGAAAAATATGCGATGGATTTTTCAGTGTTGGATCGTGCATGCGCGTGTCCTGCGTGCTCAGATGGGTTTACGCGTGCTTATTTTCATCATCTCTATGCACATACCCCGCTTTTATGTCAACGTTGGCTTGTGATGCATAATGCATGGATGACACGTCATCAAGTACCCTAACCTAGGGTGCGAGTCGTTATTCTTAACGCTTATTTTTTTATAAAAAGGGGGGCAAAATCGAGGTAAGCTTTGTTCTCCTTCATTTGTTCAAGATCAAGCTTATAATCTGACATGGTTGTTAAAATATCCGTTGTTTGAATAATTAAGTCACGAAATTGCTGAATTAGGTCTAAAAATGCCAGTCGTAAGCTTTCTGCTTGTGTAGAAAACGTTTCAAGTTGGCTTGAAGTTTCGGCAGTTATTTCAAGTATGCGCTCACGTGTTTGTTGAATAAGCCATGACTGACTTTTTGCAATCAATTGTTGATGAGCATGTTTTTTTTCTTCAAATACTCCGCTTATTTCTACGAGTTCTTGATATTTTAGATCAATTTCGCTAGGTGAACCTTTTGATTTTTGCTCGTTTTCGATGTTTGCTTTTGTTGAATTCAGCTTATAATCGATGAGAAGTTTTTGCATATACACTTGATACGCATGCACTTGCTTGATGACAATGCCATTCGATATATTTTTAACGGGTACCGTAAGTAAGTGGTGATAAGGGTTGTTTGGGTTTCTAAAAACGTCCAGTAATTCCTCGCGTGATAAAGCTATATTAAATCGTTCAAGTAGGCGTTCAGCTGTCAAGAGGCCATAGGTTGATAACCAAACCGGGTTAGCTGTTCTGTCTACGGTGTCATTCATGCGTGCATCCTATGCATTGCTTGCTGATTAATTTTAGTAAGAGTATCTCATAATTTATTTAAGTTAACACGTCCCTCTCTCTTAATTCCGTAATTTAATGTCTATAATTAAGTCATGCAGTTCATAAATGGGTTATGTATATGTAAGGAGGACGTGTATGAAGCAATGTACAGACGTATTTAAATCCATTTTTATTCATCATATCCATCCGATGATTATTTTTAATCATTTGGGTCTTGTTCAAGAATATAATCTGGCCGCAGAACAATTCTTTCAGTATACGCGGTCTGAAATACTCGGTAAAAGTATAAAAAAATTAATACTTGATGTTGCATTAAAAAAAACTGATGCTTTTCGTATGAATCAAGAGACAAAAGCACAAAAAAAAGACGGTGAGGCGCTTGATGTTTTATTATCAGTGATTGAAATAGAGTCAGGTGAGTATATTTTTTATACGGCTATTTTTGACACAACCATGCAACAGATGCAAAAGTTAACGAATAAATCAATGATCAAAAAAGACTCGCTAACAAGGTTATTTAATAGGCAGTTTATTCAACAGAAGTTGAGTGAAGTTATTGAAAAACATCGTCGTAATAAAACATGTTTTTACTTGTTAGCGCTTGATTTAAACCAATTCAAATTTATCAATCATCAATATGGCACACGTGTAGGGGATGAGTTGTTGGTTTCGTTCTCAAAGCGCGTATCCAGTTTTTTAGAACCTACTGATTTTTTTGCACGTATCGGAGGTGATGAATTTCTTATCCTGCTTGGAGCCACCAGTAACTCACGTCAATTCACGAATCTCGTCTCTTGTTTAGAGGGGGTAGGTAAAAAGACTTACGAACTACAGGGTAAGGAGATTGTATGTAATTTAACGATGGGCGTGGTGTGCTACCCCTCAGGTGGTAAAACAAAAGAAGATTTATTAAGTCATGTTGCCTTTGCTCTATATGATGCTAAAAGAAAAAAAGAACCAATTTGTTTTTTTTCAAAAAAGTCAAAGCAGTATTTTGAACAAGTGATGAAGCTAGAATCTGAAGTTAAACACGCATTGACTAAAAAAGAATTCTGCATGCTATACCAACCTCAGGTTGATATGATGACAGGGCATGTTGTTGGGGTCGAAGCGCTTATTCGTTGGAACCATCCAACGCGAGGTTTGCTTTCACCGGATGAATTTATTTCTTATTTAGAAGATTGGAATTTGTCAGAACAACTGAATACCTATGTTATTAACAAAGTTCTGGAGGATATCAGCCTATTAAACCCCGAAAATCCGTTGAAAGTTACCATCAATGTATCGCCTAAAGTCGTTGATTTTAAACAGCATGTTGCACATCTTGTGTCGTTGGTTCAATCAAAGGATGCTAATTTACACGATCGCAATCTTCAACTTGAATTTGAAATCACTGAATCAAGTTTTAGCATGCAAAATGCAAGTGACTTAAACATGGCACTACTGCAAGCAAAAAAAGAGGGCATTCAATGCGCTATGGATGATTTTGGAACAGAATTTTCATCAATAAATCGCCTAACACAATATCAATTTGACACGGTCAAAATTGATAAAGTATTTACGCAACTTTTGGATAAACGCAGTAAAAAATCGGCTATAGCTATTATCCATGCTTTGATTCAACTCTCAAAAGATCTCAAGTTTACACTCATTGCAGAAGGGCCTGAAACCGAAGCCCAAGTGAACGCCTTAATTGATATTGGATGTGTGTATGGGCAAGGTTATTATTTTTACAAACCGATGTTGATTACAAACGTGCGGCAGTTAATCAAACGAAAAAAATCATCTTAAGTAGAAGTATTGTTTTTGAGTGCCAATTATTGTACAGTGTTCGGTTAAAAACGGGCTTATCTTGGAGGTTAGCATGACATTTTCAGTGATTGGGCAGGCATTAACATTTGATGATGTTTTATTGCTTCCTGCATATTCTACAAAACTTCCTCGTGAGGTCTCGCTTAAAACGCGTTTAACGCGAACGATTGAGCTTAATATGCCGCTCGTTTCTGCAGCCATGGATACGGTGACCGAAGCGCGCTTAGCGATTGCCTTAGCTCAAGAGGGTGGTATTGGTATTATTCATAAAAACATGAGTGTGACTGAACAAGCCGATGAAGTGCTATCTGTTAAAAAATTTGAAAGTGGTATGGTAAAAAATCCTATTTCGGTAGGGCCCAATAAAACTGTCAAAGAATTGTTGGCATTAATCGATAAATATCGCTTTTCGGGTGTTCCTGTGGTGGAAGGTGAGCAATTGGTGGGTATTGTCACCGGTCGTGATATCCGGTTTGAAACCAATTTATCGTTGCCTGTCTCGGCAGTGATGACCCCAAAAGAACGTTTGGTCACGGTACAAGAAGGGGCCAGTCGAGAAGAAATTCAAAAATTATTGCATAAACATCGTATCGAAAAACTCCTCGTGGTGAATAAAGCCTTTTGTTTGCGAGGTCTCGTGACCGTCAAAGATATTCAAAAAGCAAAAGAACATCCCTATGCATCAAAAGATGATGCAGGCCAGCTTCGTGTGGGAGCGGCTGTTGGCCTCGCCGCTGATACTGATGAACGTGTGGCAGCTTTGGTTGCTGCAGGGGTTGATGTGCTTGTTGTCGATACCGCACATGGGCACTCTAAAGGTGTTTTAGATCAAGTTAAACGTATCAAGCAACATCATCCAGAGGTGCAAGTGATTGGTGGTAATATCGCAACCGCTGGTGGAGCACGTGCCTTAGTGGATGCCGGAGCCGATGCGGTCAAGGTCGGGATTGGACCAGGCTCTATTTGTACCACACGCATTGTTACAGGCATCGGTGTACCTCAAATCTCAGCTGTGGCGAATGTAGCGGCTGAGCTCAAAGGTGAAGTTCCGTTGATTGCTGATGGTGGCATTCGGTTTTCAGGCGATGTGGCTAAAGCGCTGGCTGCAGGTGCTCATACGGTGATGCTTGGGGGCATGTTTGCCGGAACCGAAGAATCTCCCGGTGAAATTGAACTTTATCAAAGCCGTACATACAAAAGTTATCGTGGTATGGGTTCGGTTGGGGCGATGTCGCAACGTGATGGTTCAAGCGATCGTTATTTTCAAGAACGTGGTGCAACACCCGATAAACTGGTGCCTGAAGGAATTGAAGGGCGTGTGCCTTATAAAGGCCCTATTCATACCATTATTCATCAATTGACGGGTGGTTTACGTGCGGCGATGGGGTATACCGGGTGTGAGAGTATTTCGCAGCTTCATGAAAAAGCCGAGTTTATTCAAGTCACGCATGCGGGCATTCGTGAATCTCATGTACATGATGTGAGTATTGCGAAGCAAGCACCCAATTATCAAATGGATCACTAGCGCATGACACAGCATACCGATAAAAGCATATTGATACTTGATTTTGGTTCGCAATATACGCAACTCATTGCACGACGGATTCGAGACATGGATGTGTATTGTGAAATTCATCCCTATACAAGTCAGTTAGCTATATTAGATACAGGTAGCTGGTGCGGCATTATTTTATCAGGAGGACCGAGTACAGTCTTAGATAAAGCCAGCCCGCGCGCACCCGATTGGGTGTTTAGCTCAAACCTTCCGGTGTTAGGTATTTGCTATGGCATGCAAACCATGGCCATTCAACTAGGGGGAGCAGTTGAATCTTCGGCTATTCGTGAATTTGGTTATGCCGAAGTGTGTTTAACGCAAAACCATAAATTTTTAGAGGCTATTTATGATCGCAAGTCTCCATCTGATGCATGTTTACTTGATGTATGGATGAGTCATGGCGATCATGTCACGCGTTTGCCTGAGGGTTTTGTATCGCTTGCAAAAACACGTGATCTGCCGATTGCTGCGATGGCACATACGTCAAAACCTTGGTACGGTTTGCAGTTTCATCCAGAAGTCACGCATACGCCGCAAGGCATACGTATTTTAAAAGCGTTTGTTGATGATGTGTGCGAGGCAGATGCAACGTGGACAACTGAGCATATTTTAGAAGAATTAGTGGAAGATATTCAGCACACGGTTGGATCTGAGCAAGTCATGCTTGCCTTGTCCGGTGGTGTGGACTCTTCGGTCGTGGCTGCTTTATTGCACCGTGCCATAGGCCAAAACATGCATGCCGTTTTTGTAGATACGGGGCTGTTACGTTTAGGCGAGGCTGAAGAAGTTGAAGCCTTATTTGCCGATGAGCAGGGCATGAATTTTACGTGTGTTCATGCGGAAGAACGGTTTTTGAACGCCTTAGTTGGAGTTGATTGCCCCGAAGAAAAACGAAAAATTATAGGACGTACGTTTATTGAGGTGTTTGAAGAAGAGGCGAAGCGTCTTCCTGAGGTTAAATGGCTTGCACAGGGGACCATTTATCCCGACGTGATTGAGTCTGCAGGCATTAAATCACATCATAACGTTGGAGGCTTGCCCGAAGCCTTGCCGTTTAATTTATTAGAACCCATTCGTACGTTATTTAAAGATGAAGTACGCACATTAGGTGTTGCACTAGGTTTACCAGAAGATCGCTTGTATCGCCATCCATTTCCAGGACCTGGACTTGGGGTAAGAATTTTAGGTGAAATTAAACCAGGCTATGCCGATATTCTGCGTCAAGCCGATGCAATTTTTATTACAGCACTCCGGGAAGCCGATTTGTATCATAAAGTAAGCCAGGCTTTTGCTGTATTCTTGCCGGTCAATAGTGTGGGGGTGATGGGGGACGGACGGCGTTATGATCCGGTGATTTGTTTACGCGCGGTTGAAACACAAGATTTTATGACGGCGCATTGGGCGCATTTACCGTGGGATTTTTTGGGTGAAGTATCGCATCGTATTATTAACGAAGTGTCTGGAATATCCCGTGTGACGTATGATATCTCAGGTAAGCCTCCAGCAACGATTGAGTGGGAATAAGTCTTTAGTATGGATGATTTAGGCTGGATGCAACACGCCTATCAGCTAGCTTTGCAGGCTGAATCGGCTGGTGAGGTTCCGGTTGGCGCTGTGCTTGTTTCACGTCATGGTGAGCTGTTGGGGTCGGGGTTTAATCAAGTCATGACACGCCATGACCCCACCGCACATGCTGAAGTTCTAGCACTTCGTGAGGCTGCCGAAAAAATGAAAAATTACAGACTTTTAGATAGCACGCTGTATGTTACGCTTGAGCCATGTTCTATGTGTGCCGGCGCGTTATTGCAAGCGCGCTGCACGCGCGTTGTGTTTGCAACTCGCGATTTAAAAACAGGTGCTGCTGGGTCTGTTTTTAATTTACTGGGTAGCGAAGCGCTTAATCATCGTCTTCAAATTGACGAAGGGCCTCTTCAAGCTGAGAGTGCGGCGCTGCTCAGTAATTTTTTTAAACAGCGCCGAATTTAAGTTAAGCTTAACTTAAATTACGTAAAACGTACTGTAAAATACCGCCGTTTTTGTAATAATTAAGCTCGTTATTGGTATCAATACGGCAGTTGAGTTTAATTTTAAGCTCTGTGCCATCTTGTTGCGTGATGACTGCGTGAAGCTTAGATTTTGCTTGTAAACTATCATCCACAGCAATGCTCACGCGTTCTTGGCCAGTGAGGCCCAGTGTTTTGCGTGTGGTTCCGGCCTCAAACTCCAACGGTAATACGCCCATACCAATCAAGTTAGATCGGTGAATACGCTCGAAGCTTTCAGCGATGACGGCTTGAACACCTAATAATAGTGTACCTTTAGCCGCCCAGTCACGAGAAGAACCGGTACCGTATTCTTTACCCGCAAAGATCACGAGTTGATGACCTTCGGCTTGGTAACGCATGGCCGCATCATAAATCGACATGCTTTCATCCGACGGAACATAACGTGTCACGCCACCGACCCTATCGGGTGTCATTTCGTTTTGAATACGGATATTCGCAAACGTACCACGCATCATCACTTCATGATTTCCACGTCGCGAGCCATACGAGTTAAAGTCTTTGGCTGCAATGCCTTGATCACTCAAATAACGCCCGGCAGGAGAGTCGGCTTTAATCGCACCGGCGGGAGAGATATGGTCTGTGGTGATGGAGTCACCTAATAATGCTAAGACATAGGCATGACTTATGGCTTGAACAGGGGCTGGGGTTGGTTTTAAATCTTGAAAAAACGGCGGATGCTGAATGTAGGTGGAGCTGTTATTCCATGGATACGTTGTGCTCTCCGCTGTTTTGATGCCTTGCCAGGCAGCATCACCTTTAAACACATCCGCATATTCACGGCGGAACATGGTATTACTTACTTTGGCAACTTCTGTTGCAATTTCAGCGCGTGTTGGCCAAATGTCTTTTAAGTACACATCTTGGCCGTTTATATCTTGGCCTAACGCATCTTTGCTTAAATCAATACGTGCAGTACCGGCTAAAGCATAAGCCACTACAAGTGGTGGTGAGGCAAGCCAGTTGGCACGAACTTGAGGATGCACGCGTCCTTCAAAGTTTCGGTTTCCAGAGAGGACCGAGCACGCCACAATGTCGTTGTTGGTGATGCTTTCAGCAATTGGATCGGGCAGAGGACCTGAGTTTCCGATACAGGTTGTGCAACCGTAACCCACCAGATTAAAGCCCAGCTTGTTAAGATAAGATTGCAAGCCCGCATGTTCTAAATAATCCGTCACGACTTTAGATCCAGGTGCAAGCGATGTTTTAACCCAAGGCTTACTCATCAAGCCTTTTTCGACGGCTTTTTTAGCCACAAGACCTGCTGCCATCAAGACGCTAGGGTTTGAGGTGTTCGTGCAGCTTGTGATGGCAGCAATCACCATATCACCATGATGAAGTTGAATAGACGCGTCGCTGGTAGCAAACGCTTTGTCTTTTTCGATTAATTTACCGGATTCTTCTAAAAATTTATCGCATGCGATGGGTAGGGTGCTTAACGTAACTTTGTCTTGAGGGCGTTTAGGGCCTGCAAGTGACGGCTCAACCGTCGTCATGTCTAAGCTTAAGCTGTGGGTGAATACAGGGTCGGCATCTCCGGCGTTATACCACAAACCTTGCGCTTTAGAATACGCCTCGGTGAGCGCTATGGTTTGTTCATCACGGCCGGTGAGTTCTAAATAATGGATGGTTTCTTTATCGACAGGGAAGAAACCACAGGTCGCACCGTATTCTGGTGCCATATTAGAAATCGTTGCGCGATCGGCCAGCGGCAAATTGGCCAGGCCAGATCCATAAAATTCGACAAATTTACCCACCACGCCGTGTTGGCGAAGCATTTGTGTCACGGTTAAAACTAAATCGGTTGCGGTGATCCCTTCTTTTAATTCACCCGTGAGTTTGAATCCAACCACTTCGGGGATCAGCATAGAAATAGGCTGGCCGAGCATAGCGGCTTCAGCTTCAATACCGCCGACACCCCAACCCAGCACGCCAAGTCCGTTAATCATGGTGGTGTGAGAATCGGTACCCACTAATGTATCAGGATAGGCATAAGCTTTGTCGTCTTGCTCAGAAGTCCATACGGTTTTAGCAAGATACTCAAGGTTAACCTGATGACAAATACCGGTACCCGGTGGAACCACACGAAAATTATCAAACGCGGTTTGTCCCCAACGCAAAAATTCATAGCGCTCTTGGTTACGCTCCATTTCTTTGTCTGTATTGATGGTCAGTGAGTTAGGCGTTGCAAATTGGTCAACCATGACGGAATGATCAATCACGAGGTCCACGGGAGAAAGAGGCGATATTTTTTTAGGATCGCCATGCATGGCCGAGACAGCATCACGCATCGCGGCTAAGTCAACAATCGCCGGGACACCGGTGAAATCTTGCATGAGTACACGTGCAGGACGGTAGGCAATTTCATGATTGGATGTTTTTGTTTTAATCCAGTCAGCAAGGGCCGCAATATCATCGGTTGTGACGGTATCACCGTCTTCAAAACGCAATAAATTCTCAAATAAAACTTTGAGTGAGTAGGGAAGCCGCGCTATATCTTTAAAATGTTTGTTTTCAGCCTGTTTAAGGCTGTAATAGTGATAGGTTTTACCGTTTACATCGAGTGTGCTCAGGGTACCTAAGGTGTCTTGACCTACATGCATGACGCGGGCTCCTAAAATCAAAAAACATTATCATAAATCAAATCGTCTTAAGTTTCATGTAGCATTTTAGATTTATAGCTATATTTCAAGCCCAGCTTCGCTGTCATCATCGGGCGCGGGACGAGTTCTTGGCGTAAGCATAGTATCTTTGATTTTCTCTCGGGTTGTTTTTGAAAAAAACGACCAAGTATTATTGGCTGAAAGTGGGGGCTGATGCTTCTGTACAGCATCCACGATTTTATCTAAACGCTGAGTCATCTCGGGTGTGTATAACCCGACTGCCTCAAGTAGTCGATACACGCACTGCAACAGTGATTGGAACGAGGTTCGGGTGTAGGTATGATATGCCATCAAGCTATCGAGCGTATCTGAATCTTTTAAATAAGCTTGAATCAATACGATGCGTTCTTCTGGCGTTTTCCTTGTATCGGCCGCATACGCTTCAATTAAGTCTAAAGCGCCGTTTTTTAATTGAAGCGTTTCTTCGTTTTCAAAACAGGATGATGTTTTCTGAATTTGTTTTTTTGTACGCTTTAAATAGAGGCGAAATTCGGTGACGGCTTGATTCATCGCATCCAATTGCTTGTAATGTTCAAGTTGCGCGTCATTGAATGCTGTGATTTGAGCCGCTAAGGCATTGTCAAGGGTTTTTGATCGTCCAGAGCTAGCCGCAGCTACGATAGCGTCTTCTTTTATATTAAGCAAGGCTGCTGTGAGCTTGGCTTGATAGTCATCGGCTAAGGCGTGGGGGCGCGTATGGCCATCGCCTTTTTTTGCTGTAATCTTAAGTATTTGAGGAAGATAAGAAACCAAATCGTCGACGGATTCAAGTGGTTTGTTTTGAGGCCAGGAGATTTGATTTAACTTGATACTACTTTTGCGTAATTTTCCAGCTGGGTTGATAACGCGATAGTTAATTTTTCCATGATCAAAATTGACATACAAGCGGTTCGGTTTTAAGTGTGTATTTTCTGTAAGTGCGTGCAAGGTGTAGTTTTGTAAGTTCGTATTTTTTACGCTTTCTGCAATCAAAGGATGCATCGCTTTCTTAAAATAATTCGTGTAGATTGATTCTTTTATTGCTTTATTTTTTGCTTCTTGTGCGTTCGCTTCCGCATTTAAAAACGCCAACTGCTCATCTGCCGTTGCTTCCGCTATGTGTGATGTTTTTATCATGCCTTGATAATAGGCTTTGGAGCGCTGTACAAGCGTTTTAAGTTTTCCAATGTTTTCTGCGCTGGCTTGAAACGTATTAATATCAATGATGAGTGATGCATCACTTCGATGACCCGTCAAATGTTCGACATCAGCAAAATCACGTGCATCAAAAATTTGTTCTTTATGAATATCTTTGAGTTTTTTGATATCGAGGACGCTTTGTTTTTCTGCGGGGATAGGCAGCGGTATTATCGAGCTAGTTTCTCTATTAATATAATATAAAATATCGGTTCGCTCAGGCGTATGACCTGCGCGTGATGTGATATTTAACATGATTTGTTTTAAATCTTGATTCTTGAGTTTTGTCCTTAAATCCGATAAATCAAACGTTGTATCAAATAACACGGGTTGTCTCATGCCTTTGACGAAATATTGTTTAGGGTTTTCATTTAAGTAAATGATACCGCTTTCTGCTTTACGATAATCACCATCCAAGCTTAACATGGATCCAAGATCATATTCGCTTATTTGGGCGTAATAGCTACTGTATCCGGCAGGAAGTTCAAGTTCATAAAAATCTTTCGGTTCATTTTTGAGGGAGATTAAACAACATCCCGGTTGAATACTCAGCTTATGTTGTGAGAGCGAAAAGTCACTGTTAGAAGTAATGTATTCATTGATGGCATGTTCGGATAAATATAATATTTCAGAATGTCTTGCCGTCGCGATGTTTACTTCTTTCTTTTTGCGCATAAATCTTAAGGTTTTAAACGGTTTTTTTAAATGAATAGGGTAAATCAAACCGGTTTTAGTCGCAATTTCATCATACATAGCTTGATATTTTGTATGAATATGAAGGGGTGTTTTATGTGAAAAATTTAATCTCATCTTTGCAATAACTTCAGCATCGAGCTCGGTGTATTTCCATCTTGTGTCATCGGTGTTGGCATAGACATAATATTTATCGCCGTGTTGAATTAACGTGGTACGTTGAATACGTATTTTATTTCCTATTTTATTTCCTATCCGCATGGGATCGACAGAATCATCTGGATAGAGCATGTCCATCTCATGCTCAAGGTGTTCTGGTAGGGCTTGGTCCGCAGGAATGGATTGTAGAAATAAGTTACATCCAGTTTGCGGATTTAGCTTACCCTGCTCGTTGATATGATAAAGTTGTGATTTTTGTTCATCGAAGACAAAACAGTCTAAACGTTTTCTTCCCTCGGGGGCTTCATTCCCGCGTATAACCTCTTGAATAGATGCAAGATAAACATCGGAGCTATTCAGTGAGGCTTTTAACGTGGGTAAAGCTGTTTGATAAACTTCGTTAAGTGTTATCCTCGTTTGATCTGATTTGTGTTCATCGAACGTGTCACAGTCATTCAATAATGCTTGAATCCTATCTGCTTTTTGTTGATATTGCGTTAGTTGAGTGTGAGCATGATCTTTACGTGATTGTGCTGCAGCAATCCGCTCAGTTATCGCAGGATTGCCGCAGAGTAATTGAACTTGCTTATCTACCTTAGGTGTAAGCGGCGTGATTAAACCTTTGTAAAATTCATCTAAAATCTCATGGAGAGGTTGGGTTATAAGTCCGGGTGTTAATCCTAACGTATGTTCTAGTTTATCTGCTTCTAGTCGAATTTTTGCTAGATATTCTGTATTGAGCTTATCTAAATTACGCTGTGTTGCTGCATGCGAATGTTCGAGCAAATGTTCAAAGTCATGACTCATGTCACTTAATAAACGTTGACAGGTTGGTAAATCGAGAAGCAATAAAAGATAGGACCAATATGCACTGGAATGTTGAAGAATTTTCTCGATGTTACGTGTAGATTTCTCGGTTGCTTGCCTTAGTTCGGGACGTTTTGCTTTAAATTCATCAGTTGATGTTGATAAACGTTCGGGCAGCATTTTTAGCATATTGAGTATGGTCTGTAGGCCTGCCGATTGATTTTTTGTTTTATCGTCAGGGTGGCTTGTTTCCACATAGTATTGTGCTTCATGGTTCACGACTTTATATATTGCATTTATTTGATGAGATACATCTGTATACAGTTCTGAAAGTACCGGATCGTTTTTTAACTCAGCAAGTAGAGGCATAATGTCTTGCACATAGAGGTACGAAATCACTAAGTGCATCACATACGGAATTTGAAAACTTTTGTCGTTAACTTGTTCTAGCTCAAGTACGATTTGCTCTAGGTAATAAAGAACATTCAGGAGGCGCTTAAACATTAGAACTTGTTGTGGTACTTCTAAAGAATTTAAATAAGTAGGGGATGGTTGGTTATTACCCTTAGAACCCTCACGAAGTGCGCTAATAAATTCCACAGGTTTTCGCTCGTTAAGCTCTTTGAGTAAGTTAATAAGCCAATTTTGAACACCTACCTCGGGGTAGGGTAGATCTTTTTTATCGAATTCTAGGCATAGCTCTTGTTTTAATGATGTATTTAAGTGTTTAAAACGATGGTAAACACGGTATTTAAGTTCTTTTAAAAATTGTGAAATTCGTGTGTGTTTAATGAGGTGATCCGGGCGGTTTTCAGGCGCGCAATTTTCTTGTTCTGCTTTTGCTAGTTCAGGCTTTCTTTCAGCATGTGATTTGTACCGCGCAAGTTTTTCACTGTTATCGTGATGGTCCAAATACCATTGATATAAATCTAAGGCTTCATCTGGCGAAGGATCAACTAAATGGTTATCAATATTTTGTTTACGGGTTGTGTAAGCAATTTGTAAAATGCATCTTAAGGTTTCATTGGATACGACGGTGCTTGCATCAAACTGCTTTAATTCAGGTGTTATATTTTGTAATGCAATTTCGCCTTCAAGCTCTTGACCATAATGCATGAATTTATAATAAAGAAAGTCATTGTCGATGCGCAATTGTAATTCACCGAGGCGTTTTTGCGGCGCGTCTTGCATGACAACGGGCTCATACGTATGCCCGAGATATAAAAATACATCGTCTTCGTTTGCGTTGGCTTGAGTCGGGGTAGTTGTTTCTAATTGCTGAATTAATTGTTCATTGCGTTTAATTTGAAGTGTTTCGTAAGCAAGTTTTTGTCGAAGCTGTGTTTCTATTTCTGAAATCGTTGCGTGAGCAAGAGTCCCAACATAAACATCTTGAAACCAGGCGTAATCTTCTGCTTTCAAATATGCATGGGCGTTTTCTTTATTTAACTGCTTTAGAGCTAAGTCAATTTTAAAGCATGTTTTTTTGGATTGATGGAGTTGGCGTTTGATGGGCGCAAGCGAAGGCATAAATCGTGCGGTATCGCGTAAGAACTCACGTTGTTTTAGTTTTACATCAGGTTTAGCAGGAAGTTGAAACGTTTGATTTAAGATATATTGCCAATGAATAGCACGTTTTTCGGAAAGTTTAGCAATTTGAATTGAGAGCGCATGTTGAGTGCTACGCCATTGTCGTTTGGCCTCAGCTAAACCGATGTCAGGTATGTTTGTCCTTGCTTTCTTAATGAACGTACCTGAAAGTAGGTGCGTCATGCGAGCATCAAAATCTCGATCGAGGCTTGCGACATAGGGCTGAATTGAACTGTACCAGCGAATGCAATCTGCTTTAAATTCGTCATGCACATGCCCGCGCTCGTAGAGTTCATGAAATATATGGGGTAAAAACTTTTGCAATGGTGCAAGGGTGGTTAACTCGGTGAGCTTACAATCCAGATCAGCAAGAGGGATGCTGGCTTTGTGGATAATGCCCGGATGGTGTCCACTTGCTGACGTAATGTAGTCACGAATTTCTTCAGCACTTATTGGGACATGAATAGGTTGATTGCTATCAGGGCTTTTATTACGACGGATGTGTTTCAATATCATAGTTTTTACTTTAATGAGTGCTTTTAAAGACGTAGCGTCATTGGGTAAAGTGATGTTTGAGCGAATGTTTCCATCTTCTGTGATGTAAGACAGTTGGTTTTGGTCATGATCCCAAATATATCCTTTGAGACCTGCATCAATCGCTGTTTCAAGCGTTGTTAAATGAAGGTTACATGATTTATTCGGTGTTTTTAATACGTGATAGTGTAATGCGCCATCTTCAATGTTTACATAAACGGTTTGGGGTTTATGTATGACGTTATGATCGAGTAAAGCAAGGGAATATGAGGGGGCGAAACCCAGCTTTTTAGTTATTTGCCAAGCGCCATGATGATCTGTGGTATTTAATAACTGATCACAAGCCGCTTGTGCTTGCTCTAATTGAGCTATTTTTTTCTCATATGAGCGATATAACGTCCAGGATGCATGAATGCTTAATTTATTGGGATGTTGGACGTAGGTATCTTGGCCTCTTTTTTCATAGATGACATGTGTGGTTGTTGAGGGCTGATTTTCAGGTAAGTGGTACGTGTCTTCTAGAATTTCTTGCTCTGATACTTGAAAAGCGTGAGTATCGGATGGGGGTGAGAACAGCACTTGGTGTGCTTGCTGTTCAATCGCGGTGATTTGTAACTGATAACGGTCTTTTTTGAATTCGTGATCGGTTTTAAGTTGCTGCCAACGTTGTTGTAATTGACGTAGTGTGCGCTCTATGTTGGCAGGTGTTGGCTTGTTAAGTGTTTCTTCGTTACTCCACGTAACAAAATTAGTAACGAAATTAAACCAATCACTCGCAAAATGACGCCATGAGTATCCAATGTGTTTATGAATGCGAGAAAGTAAGGGGTTGTCCGTGTCGGGCATGTATGGCGTAAGCGCTAAAATATGTTGCTGTAAATCACGCGAAATCATTGGCTCGGAGCTTGTTAGGCAAACTTCGAGTTCCGCCAACGCAGGTTCAACAAAGTGCAAGACTTCGGTTGAGGTTTCTATTTTTTCTTCTATAGGTTGTATACGTAACTCAATGAATCGTCTATCTTCTATTTTGAGTAAGTGTTCGTTTGTTTCATCAAATTTAATGAGTAATTTTGCGGTTTGTACTAAGCTTTCATGCCAAGGTTTGATTTGCTCCATGAGCGGGTTAGATAATCTTCCTGGCTTGAGTAGGAGTTGGCGTTCAAGTTTATCGACACTCTGAAATATGGCAGGTAAAAGCTCATATTTTAATAAAGCGAGGTATTCTCGCCCAAGGTTTTGCATGGTGTCATTTAATTCGCCAGCCTCTTGATAGATATGCATCCATAAGGTGTGTGTTTGACGTAGCAGCGAGATCAAATTAAATACAAAATATAAACTGCTTTGATTGCTGTTGGCAATGGTACGCGATAGGAGTTGTCCTTGCTCATAGAGCCGTTGCATTTTTTCTTTGTCAACATTCGGTGTATATTCTGGATTTCTGGATGTGAACTTTTCAATGGTGGTTCGAATGTATTCAATATGACTGGGGTAGTCGGGAAAAACGGCACCAAAATAAGTTAATAAGTCATAACCACTTTGTCCATCTATTGATTTTCTGTGATCAATGGCACGCCCAAGTGTTAGGCCAACTTGATGACTGAAGCATGAAGCTCGCGGTGTACTGAAGTTATTTGGTAAATTTAATACAGAAGCTAACCCAGATGCAATGAGGTTAATTTCGTTGCGAAAGTTGAGTTCAAAATCACAAGTTAAATTTAATAATAAATGACAGGCCTCATAGGCTTCGGTAATGAGTGTTATGTCATAGCGTTTTCGGTCGACTAAGTTTAAGTCACCTAATTTTTTAAACGCTTGCTCGGCGAGATACAGCGCATTTTCTAAGTTTTTGACGCGCTGAATATCATCGGGTTCATGAGAATAATCTTCAGAAAATGGCTTGCCTTGCGTTTGCCGGTTATCAAGAAAGCTTAAAACATGTGCATCACATTCTTTGCGTTGCTGAATAACAAAATCTGTACGTAATTTACGAAACAAAACGCGAGCATGATGTAAAGCTTTAAGAGGTGTTTGCCACGCAGGAGGCATATGAGAATCCGTCATAACTAAGAAGCACCGTGATAATTTAAATAAATACGCATGTAAATATAGAGTATATGGTTGGATACATAAAGTCAAATTGTGGCCACTATGAATTTTTAGACACCAAAAAAATCATGTACTTAACTTTGTGTTAAACTCGATGAAATTTATTTTTTATGTGAGTGAGTATGCTTCAAATAGGCCAGTTTAATTCATTACGTCTTGTTAAAGAAGTACCGTTTGGTATGTATCTTGATGGGTATGATTGGGGTGAGATTTTGCTACCTCGAAAAGTTGTTCCAAAAGATGTAAAAATGGGTGATCGTGTTGATGTTTTTATTTATTTTGATTCTGAAGATAAAATTATTGCGACCACCAAGCAACCGCGTATTACCCTCGGGCACTGTGCTTTTTTGAAAGTGATTGATGTGAATCGTGTGGGAGCCTTTCTTGATTGGGGGCTAGATAAAGACTTACTGGTGCCTAAAGCAGAGCAGCGTCGTCCGATGCAGCAGGATAAATCTTATTTGGTGTGTTTAAAACAGGATGATCAACACCGTTTGGTCGCAAGTTCTAAGCTAGATTATTTTTTAGATAAAACACCTGTATGCGTTAAAATCGGAGATGAAGTGGATTTATTGGTTGCCGAAACAACAGAGTTAGGCACCAAAGTTATTGTGAATCATACGCATTGGGGTTTAATTTATACGAGTGATGTGTTTCAAGCCTTGCAGTACGGGCAACGCACGCGTGGTTATATTAAAGCCGTTCGAGGTGATGGCAAGCTCGATGTGGTGTTAAGAAAATTAGGGCATAACAACATTCCTGGGTTAGCTCAGCGTATTTTAGACGCTTTAAAGCAAGCGGATGGTTTTTTGACGGTGCATGATAAAAGTTCGCCTGAAGAAATTAAGCACCTGTTTAACGAAAGCAAAAAGAATTTTAAGCATGCGATTGGTACGCTTTACAAGCAAGGTTTGATTCGTATTGAGCCCCATGGTATTCGTTTGGTTGCTCATGAATAAATAAAGTAGAACGCAAAAAAATGAAAATGCATTTGAAATGTATGACATGCATGGTTAGAATGAATTCTCTTGCTGTTTTATTGTTGAACATGGATTGCTCAATATGATTTATAAAATTTTAAATAGATTTATAATCGTCGTTTTGTTTTTTGTTTCTTCTGTAAGCGTGGCTTGTCCCCAAGCCACCCCAACCAATGCTCCTAATTTTTGTGCGACGTTTCGCGTGGCCGCTAAATGCCATTGTACCGCGGGATTGCCTGCAGCCATGTGCGGAAAAATGAATTATTTATATCAGCGGTTGTTGATTATATTTGGTTCTCTAGAAAATGCCTGTGCATATCAACATGACACCACAAAAGAAAATTGTATTGATTCGTGGAATTGTTATTTACATGGCGGAAAAACTAAGGATGGTCACTTATGCAGTGGTACGGGTAGGGCGTGCAGCTGATGCGAAATGTGTTGTTATGCAGCATGTTCTTTTGGGTGAGCTGCGCATGCGCGGGCGATACGGGCTCTAAACTTCCTTATACACATGCTTTTTATATTGGCGTAAATGGGGGGTATGGTTCTACAACATGGATGGGGCTAGTTCCTGAAATCGAGAATCAGAATATGGTGCTCACCATGTCAACACCCATGGACGTTCAAGAGGGTGGTGCTGTGTGGGGCGGTTTTGCGGGTATTGAGTTCACACCATATTTTGCGCTAGAAGCCAATTATCTTACGTATCCTGATGCGACTGTTTATTTTGATAGCGAAAGTTTTTTTGCATTCGAAAATAACGATCAAACTGAGTTGAACACAAAAACACAAGCGATTTCGTTGATGGCCAAAGTGATGCTGACACTACCCAAAACCACGGTGCGTTTTTATTCAAGCTTTGGTGTGGGTGGCATACATCGTCATGATGAGCTCAATAACGTTTGGATTGCTTCACCTTCGTTTGGCGTAGGTTTCAATTATTTATTTACTAAACACGTCATGGGTGAATTGGTCGGTAATTATATGTCGGGTTACGGTACATCCGAAATTAACCCAGCAAAAGATTACGTACCTTTTTTATACTCAGCCTATGCGCGTATTGCGTACCGAGTTTAATTAAGCTTAAGGCAGTAATTTATCCAGCCATTTGGGTAAGTACCAATTCCAGCTTTTCAGTAAGACCATCGTAGAGGGTACTAAAAGCGTTCGAATCACAAAAGCATCCACAGCGATAGCCACCGCGATACCGAGCCCAAATTCTTTGACCATCAGGACATCAGCAGTCATAAACGCACCGCATAAACAAATCACAATCAGCGCCGCACTGGTAATAATACGACTGCTTTGCTCAATACCAAAGATGATACTGGATTGATTGTCTTGTGTTTTTTTATAGTGTTCTTGAATACGCGTGAGTAAAAAGACTTCGTAATCCATCGAGAAGCCAAATATAGCGCAAAATATAATAATCACCAAGGTTACGTCGAGCATGCCTTGAGGTTGAAAATTGAGGAATTCATGGAAATGTCCTTCTTGAAAAATAAACACAAGCACGCCATAACATGCCGAAATACTCAAAATATTCATGAAGATGGCTTTGAACGGTAAAAAAAGAGAACGCAGCAATAACAGTAAAATCACGTACGTTAACCCCATCACCCACAGCGCAGCATAAGGAAACGCATCGATAATAGCTTGCATGACATCCATATTCTGTACGGGAACCCCAGTGATTTGTAGGGCTAAACCTTTGCCTGGGTTCATCGCTCTAAGATCTGTAATTAAAGCTCTGGTTTCGCTGGAATCAGCCTCGTAATGACTGATGACACGAATCACTGAAAATTGCTCGCCGGTGGTGGTGGCTAAAAGTTGCTTAATGCCAGTGTTTTCGCGTTGTTCAGCTGAAGTGTAGAGTTCTTGATATTGGCGGCGCAGTAATCGTGGCGTGGTTGTCACAATACTGCCAACACGCTCAATGGCTGCGTGCTTTTCCAGTTTTCGTGTAAAGTCATAGAGCTCTGAGATATGATGTGCCGATAAAATAGATTTTTGGTCTGTTGAAGACACAAGTAGCAGAATGGGCGATAGTTCGGTTTTAGAAAAGTTTTTTTCAAATTTATCAAAAAATTGGCGGCTTTCGGAATGCTTAGGAACAATTTTAAAATCAGATATACCAAATTTAACGTGAAAAAACGAATAACCTAAAATTAATAATATACTGAGGCTAAGTGCAAAAAAAGTTAAGGGTTTGTTAACAACATAGGTTGCTAAACTACGCCATGCATGATGTTTGCACGTTTCTTCAGGTTGTATTTTTCTAACCGCCCATCGATTAATGCCATGATGAACAACGGCAAGCATGGCCGGTAGGAGCGTTAAGGCAAGCATGACGGCGATAAAAACAGCCGTTAAGCCACCCACGCCAATCGAAAATAAAATATTAATGGGGAAAAAAAGTAACGCACTTAAACTCGCAAACACAGCCAGGCCACTAAAAAAGATAGCACGGCCTGCGGTCGCAAACGTGACGGTGATTGCATCCATGATAGATGTTTGTTGTTTTAACTCACTTCTAAAGCGAAAAATAATAAATAAAGAATAATCTAAACTGAGGCATAGCCCGAGTAACAGCGCGATATTAAGCGTAAAGATGGATAAAGTAAAAATATTACCTAAAAAATAAAGCATGGTTAATATAATTAATGCACATCCTCCACCCAGTGTCATTGGGATCAGGGTAGCCACAAGGGTGCCAAAAATAATAATTAATACGATGGTTGTAACAGGAATAGCAACAGCATCTGCTTGGTATAAATCTTTTTGAGTTTGCGCGTTGATTCCTTCGGTGAAGATGCGTTCACCGCCGATAGAAACGTCTATTTTATCTGATTTATCCGGTGTTTTGATGGTTTCTTTGAATTGTGTGAGCAAGCTTGAATTCATGGGATCAGTGCTTTTAAATAAAATCACAGCATAAGCACTGTGCTTATCGTTGGATATTTGTTGTGCATTATCTTCAGGGTAAATTATTTCATGAGGGATTGGAAAATTTTTTAATACAGATAACGATGAATGAATGGCTTTTTTAAATTTTGAGTTGGTTACCTGTAAATCAGGGCTGTGATAGAGCACCAAAAACCGATTATCGCGCGTATAGCCCAGATTTTGATTGATAAACTGTTTGGCGCGTGTGCTGTCGGCATGCTCAGCGACAAACCCGGTCGATTTGAACGGTGTTAAAATTTGAGGAACAAAAGGCATGCACAGTGCTAAAATAAGAAACCAGGTCAAGATAAACGCAATTCTAAAGTGATAAATAAAGCGGCCTATTGAGGCAAAGATATGATTTTTCTCGTTCATATTTAGTCCGTGTAGATTATTATATATACCATAAGTATATGCAATATTTCAAAAATACAAGTGGGTTTTGCTAAACGCGTTGTATTATTTTATATCGAATCTATAGTTATATTATGAAAGATAGATGGCGTGAGGAGTGTGCAAGAATGGATGCTATGCCTGTAAGTAAGTCGTCATATCAAAAAGGCTCATCATGTGTTGTCGATAGGAGTTTAATCCCTATATTTTTGGAGCAGGTGCGTGCAACGCCCGATAAGCTTGTCGTCATAAGCTCGCATGCATCATGGACGTATCAAAATTTATGTGATGATATGTTAGCTTGGGTGAATCGGCTCAATGCTTTAAGTGCCATCAATACACCCGTGATGCTCTGTTTGCATCGTACGCCCACATTGCTTTCGCTATTACTTGCTTTGCAATTATTGGAAAAGGCTTATATTCCTGTTGACCCTGAAACGCCGCTCGATCGCATACGTACCATATGTGAAGACAGCCATGCAGCTTTATTGCTTCATGATGCAGAAGATCATGATGTGTATGTAAACCTGCCTTGCAACGTGTGGGCACTCGCTGATTTAGAGCGTGCAGGTTATACTCAGAGCTATAAGTTAACATCAGAGCACCCAAACCCTCATCCTAAAACTCTTGCTTACGTTATATATACTTCAGGATCAACAGGGATACCTAAAGGCGTGTGTGTTTCGCGAGGTGCTTTAGATAATTTTTTAACCAGTATGTCGCATTATTTTTTGAATGAAGCCGATGCGATGGTTTTAGCGACCACAACGTTTACATTTGATATTGCGGCATTAGAATTATTTTTGCCGATATGGCAGCATAAAACCCTATTTTTAGCGAATGAAGCAGAACATAAAGATCCTTTGTGTGTAGATAATTTACTTAAAAAATACCCAATTACGCTTTTGCAAGGCACACCTTCATTTTGGAGTATGTTGCATTATTCGGGTTGGCAGGGAAAGCGAGATTTGGTTGCTTTATGTGGAGGAGAGCCTTTAACACCCGAAGTAGTAGAGTATTTGTTACCTCATGTTTCGTCATTATGGAATATGTACGGGCCAACAGAGGCCACGGTTTGGTGTTCTTTAAAAGAAATCAAATCAACCAAGTATATTTCGGTTGGCAAGCCTATTCATCATTTAGCGATGTGTGTGTTAGATGCTTCCATGCAGGTTGTGCCTGTTGGTAGCAAAGGTGAATTATACATCGGTGGCTTAGGTTTGGCGGAGGGGTATTTGGGGCAACAAGAACTAACAAAAGAGCGGTTTATCATGCATTCCTATGCAAAAGTAGAGCCTCAGCGCTTGTATCGCACAGGAGATGTTGCGTCCATGACTGACAGCGGGGAATTTATTATCTATGGCCGGATGGACAATCAAGTAAAATTACATGGTTATCGGATTGAGTTGGAAGATATCGAGGCGCATATCAAACGTCGTGTGGGTGTTCGTGATTGTGCGGTTTTAGTCCATGATGAGCAGCTGGTCGCGTATATTTGTCGGGCTAATAAAGTAGCGTATTCGGAAGAGGCGGTGAGACAGAGTTTAACGCAAGAATTACCTGATTTCATGCTTCCTAAGCGATTTATCTATCTTGAAACATTACCCTTGAATAGCAGTGGAAAACTGAATCGTAACGCTTTATTAAAGCCCGAGCAAACACATCATCATGAATTAACACATGTGACATGCATGCAAGCATCGTTACTGAATATTTGGTGCGAAGCTTTAGGCCTTGTGGGTATGAGTATTGAGGATAATTTTTTTGAGTTAGGGGGGCATTCTTTAGTTGCTGTACGTATTATTGTCAACGTTAAAAAAATATTAGGGAAAGATGTCAGTGTGTTTGATCTTTATCAAGCACCGTCTGTTCTTGAATTCAGTGAGCGTGTGCGCTTGGCCCCTGATTATAAAGATAAAACTCATGCCAAGAGTCAACAAAAGAATGCATCGTGGATGCCGTTAACAGATTTTCAATTTGTTTTATGGATTTCGAACCTATTTGATGCAAAAGTTAAAAAGTTGAATGTTGTCGGTCGTCGTCGTATCCAAGGTCGATTAGATACTGCTATTTTAAATAGAGCGTTACAAGCTGTTATCCAAAAGCACGATGCCTTGTCGTACGCCATTCATCGGTTTTTACCGATTCAAAAAAAGCAATCACGGCAAACCATTGTTTGGGAAGAGCATGTGTTTTTAGATGAGGATAAACAGGATTTTGTCGAAGCAAGCCTGAATCAATCGTTTGAAGAATTACATGACTACCAAGCATGGTCTAATAAAAAACCTTTTCTCCTGGCTAGATTATTTAAATTAAGCAATGGTTGTACCGAGCTGCAACTGGCTATGCCACACATGATCTCTGATCAACAATCGTTAGAAATTTTGTTTCGTGATCTTTCTAATGCGTATATGTTTTATTTACGTAATCCAAAAGCCAATACACGACTTGAAGCACATGTATTTGAGTCTTATGTCCATCATGAAGCGCATGTTGTGCGTACATCAGTTGAACAAGATGAATCCTTTTGGACAGCATATTTAGAAGATGCTGAGCTTTTTTCTTTTCCTGAACAATATGTTGTATCTGATATGGAACAAGCAGCGCATGATTACTCTTCTTTTTTTCAAATTAGTGAAGAGCAACAGCGTATATGGCGTAATTTTTGTGTAAAGCATGCGGTTACGTTGAGCGATTTACTCTGTGCGTCTGTGGGTCTTGCGCTTCAGCGTTGTTGCGAAGGTGATGTCGACATACCTCAGCGTTTATTTATTAATAACGTGAATTCGACACGCGAGCAGCAATGTTATGACCATGTGATTGGATGTTTTTTACGTTCGCAGGCCATTAAATTAGATTTAAGTGGAAAAAACACGCTGTTAAAGCTAGCAAAAAACGTGCAGCGCTCAGCATTGGAAACATCAAGACATCAATATTCTTCAAGTCTCGTGAAGTTAGCCGCGGTTGGTGATTTGAATTGTTCTAAGCATAGTCTGAAATCATTTTTGATATCATGTGTTGGTAAAATATGCACATATATAAACAACAAGCCTTATCATTTAAGTTCACCCATTTTGAGTGCTTGTAAACGTCTTGCGAATCTCGATTCTGCTCGAGGATTTGTTGTGAATGTTAATATATGGGGTAGTTTCTTTTCAGAACAAGAGCACGATACGCTTAGATTATTTGGTGAAAATTGTTGTGCGATTCATGCGGAGCACAAAGATATTTTGAATATTAATGGTGTACTTGATGTGTGTTTATTTAAAGATATGTCGACAAACACGGCTTATTTAGCGTTGTCTGCAAATTTGAAGCCTGATTTTCGTGATCATTTAGGTCAGGTCATGCTCAATATTTTAAATTAGCATGGTGAACTTCGAGAATACATGTTTTATTGACTAGTTCTTAGCCACAAAGTAAACTTCTGTAAACTCTGATTAGGCACCCTGTATTATGCTTCGTTCTGTACTTTTTATGTTGATATTCTGTGGTTTACTTAGCGATGTGATGGCATTTGAAGCATCGTCGCTTCAAAAGTGCACCATGGGCGTGGTTGATGTTGGAAGTACTGGGTCGCGTTTGCATGTTTATGCTTATGATTGTGATAATCCAGCAGAACATGCTCACGAAGTTTGGTCAAAAAAAATCACTCCAGGATTTGCGTCTCTTGAATCTCATCAACTCGCTATTGATGCGTATTTAAATAATCTATTTGATGAAGCACCAGAGCACATTCCTGTTTATTTTTATGCCACGGCGGGTATGCGTTTATTATCTTACGATCAACAACAAACGTATTTTTCTGCAGCACATCATTGGTTTGAGCGTTCTGCTTGGGATCTTATTGAGGCAAAAACTATCACAGGTCGTGAAGAAGGTGTTTTTGCTTGGCTTGCCGTTCACCATGAGCGTAATATTTTGTCTGAGGGTGTGCAGGAAGAGATTGGGGTCATGGATATGGGAGGAGCTTCGGTCCAAATTGTGGCGCCCGTCGCGTCTTCTGAGGGGAAGAATCCTGATGATTTAGTGCATGTTGAAGTTGCTCATCAAGATATTACATTATTTGTGCATAGTTTTTTAGGGCTTGGTGCGACGTTAGTGAGTCAACAATTTTTAAATAATCCCGCATGTTTTCCAGAGGGCTATCCGCTTCCGAACGGCTCAGTGGGGCATGGTGATGCAGAACATTGCGAACAAGCTATTAGTCAGTTGATTAATCAAGTTCATACCGTAAATAAAACCATACAGCCCGTTCTATCGGTTGAAACACCCAAAACCTGGTATGTACTGGGTGGTTTAGCTTATTTGCTTAAAGAAGAACCTTTTCGTCGCGATGAATTAGGAGCAACGAACGCATGGCTCCTGGAGCAGGCAAATACGAGCGTATGCCGTCGTTTGTGGTCTGAATTACGTGCGGATTATCCAGATAATGAACGGCTTTCACTGAGTTGCCTGAGGGCTTCTTATTATCATGCACTTATGGAACAAGGTTATGGATTAAGCGAAGAAAAATCAATTTATATTACATCACATGATGAAGAAACTGATTGGACTTTAGGTGTGGTCTTGCATCAACACTAGGCATCGATATATACTATGCTTCCTTCTTGCCGTTGTAGCTCAGTTGGTAGAGCAATTGATTCGTAATCAATAGGTCGTGTGTTCGATTCACATCAACGGCACCAGTAAAATCAAGTACTTACGGAAAATTAAAAAATTAAAAAATTAAAATATTGTTACGGGGCACTGGTGGGGCACTCAGTAATATCAAGTGCCAACAAGTATCAATAAATTCAACCTAAACTCATCACCCCAAAATAGCATATGACGTTCACAAAGCCTGCTAAACTCGGTTAGCTAAAATTATTGAAATGATAGGTCAATGAAAAGTTACAATAAAATTCTATTTAGTATGTCAGCCTTTAGTAGTGTCCGCATGATAACAGGAGCTATATCTGTTATTTATATGTTCACCTCGGGACTCGGATTAGATAGCATCGCTTATGTTAAAACGCTTCAGGCAATAGTAACTCTTTGCTTTAGTCTCAGTGTTGCTAAATTCATGGATAAATTTAATAGAAAAACCATTTATATAACCGCTATGATCTCATCTGCGATATGGCTTTTTATATTATTTTTAGGCGGGTATTTTACACAAACGCTATATTTTTATATTGCTGAGGTATTTAATGCCATCGCATTAGTTATTTATAACAGCATTTATAATGCTTATTTGTTAGATGAATATTATAAAGTTGAAAAAAATAAGAATTTTGAGCACATATTAGGCCAATATAATAATTTGTCTTTTTTAGGCATGGCTATATTTGCAGGAGCCGGATCGTTTGCTTACGAATATCTCAATGAGTACCTTTTTTTAATTTCATCCATCCTCATGCTTATTTTTATATTTCATGGGCTAATATTATTGCCGGTGCAATATAGTCACTTTAGCAAGACAGATCGGTTAAAGAAGAAATTATACCGAAAGGGTTATGAGACAAAATTAATTATTAGAAAATTTTTACAACTTTCGCCGTTTATTATATCGCTAATACTTGTGTCTATATATTATCAATTATTAATTCAATATTGGCAGGTACTGGCTTCAACTATACCACTCGTAAATAATAAACCTTATATTTTAGGTGCAATCTTCATCATAAGCCTGTTTCTTCAATCGCTAGCTGGTAGGCTTATGAAATATTTAGATATCCGAGCGCTTCCCTATAGCTTTATTTTTATTATTGTTGGGCTAGTATTTTTATATTGTTCTCTCCAATTTTTAAATATTTATTATATGGTTATAGGCTTAAGTCTTTTATTTTTTAATATAAGACTCAACATAATTTTAACCAATGCAAAATCTCATAAAAATTTAACCACACAAGTAAGAGCAAGATTCGACAGTTATTTATATACAACAACAATTGTATTAACAGGACTTTTTTTATTACTCTCAGGGTATTTGATTCAATGGCATGGGATTTCATTTTTAATTTATTTGGGTTTGATGATGATCATTTTTTCGTTCGCGAGTTTATTACTCATCCCCCAAAATTATTTTAAGCGCAATATTGGCAGTTATTAGATATAGGGCATTCAATATAGTCGTGTTTAAAAGTAAATGAGTTAATACCATATCGTTTGTTCAGAGACTTAATGTTTTCTTCATGACCAGAAATATAGTTAATAATATCATTTGTAGCCATAATGGCAGCTAAAAAATTATTCATTGGTGCTGATGGGGCTTTGTAATTGTTGCTTATGTTTGTTAAGCGAGGATCTATCGGTCATTCCGCACCCTGCAAGAAAGAATTTTCATTTAATTTTGGATACTAATTAAATAAAAAATAATCAATTTATACGTTTAAATTCACTAATTTTAATGTATAATTTCAGTAT
>Ga0100380_10000597_pt1 | contig 40176 bp, 38 predicted proteins | sample CryGeymeta201504_FD_80417 | JGI IMG/M metagenome (GOLD analysis project Ga0100380, IMG submission 80417) | Groundwater microbial communities from Crystal Geyser aquifers in Utah, USA - Crystal Geyser metaG 2015-04 | ecosystem: Environmental > Aquatic > Deep subsurface > Groundwater | place... | reverse complement strand
ACTTTGTTTATGAATGAGTTATGCAAATTTATATTATCTTGCGGTAGTTATGAAAACAATATTTTGGGTACTCCTTTTTACATTGCTATTGGCTGCATGTAAAGAACCCATTGAATCCGTACAAAATGTAGCGTTTACTTCTAATGAGAAGTATGCAATTGATCCTTCTATCTTTTCATTTTCAAAATTTGTCAGAAGGTGTGTATACCAATTATTGGACGTTTGGCGATGGTACTTCTTCACGCGAACAGCACCCGAGCCATATTTACCACAGTAAAGGTGAGTTCACGGTAAAACTTAGAGTTACTTCGGCTGAATTGGAAGATTTCATCACAGAAAACAAAGTGATTATTGGTGACATCAAGGCTGATGCTTTTGAAGTGGACGCATTTCCTGATGTTATGCCTTTTGTTGGTGATGATAGTGTTTATGCAAATTTCCGTTCTGCTGAGTTACTCCTTACTGTTGCCAAGGCCACGGGAAAAAGGCGTTATCGGCTCTACTATCAAAAAGAAGACCCGCGAAATGATTCAAAGACGGATAATTTAAGCATGACACTTGAAGTTTTTCCAGGTGATACGCTGGTTTTTAGCTACAATATGCGAATAGCAAACGTATGGGAAGGTTATCCATATTGGTATATAGATGAGATTTCATACCATACTTGGAAATCAGAACCAATAATTATTGAGTCTTTACAACCTCAAGATTTAGACATTCCATTAGTACTAGAATCTGAAGAAATTGATGATTCTTTTAAGGTGCGTTTTCACCATGAGGTGAAATATGAGGCAAAAGAGGAATAAGGTAAGTTGGGGTTTAAAATAGAACTACCTATTATTAAACATATTCATAGTGCGTGGTAAGCCAGCCGTGGTAAAAGAAAACGTTGCTTCTGCAGCAATTTTTATGCGCTCGTCTAAGGTTTTCAGCTCTTCTTCGTTCCATTTACCAAGTACATAATCTACTTGTTGGCCTTGGCCAAAGTTGTTGCCAATACCGAAACGCAAACGTGGATATTCTTGTGAGTTGAGTGTGGCATTGATGCTTTTTAAGCCATTGTGGCCGCCATCGCTTCCTTTGCCTTTGATGCGCATTTTGCCGAAAGGCAAAGCCAAATCATCGGTAATGATCATGGTGCGCTCTACAGGTATTTTTTCTTCTTGCATCCAGTAGTTTACCGCTTTGCCGCTGAGGTTCATAAACGTGCTTGGCTTCACCAAAACGAGTGTTCTGCCTTTGTGTTTAATTTCAGCTATATCGCCCAAACGGCCTGGGCTAAAAATAATATTGGACGCTCCAGCAAGAGCGTCCAATACTTTAAATCCTATGTTGTGGCGGGTTTCTGAATATTCGATACCCGGATTCCCTAACCCAACAATTAAAAACTTCATCGTTGAAGAAATTATTCAGCTGCAGCTTCAGCGCCTTCAGCAGCTTCTTCACCTTCTTCTTCATCTTCGTCATCAGTTTTAACTGCTTTACGAGAAGTTTTGATGGCTACTACTACGCGGTTGTCTGTTTCAAGGAATTCTACACCTGGCACAGATAATTCGCCTACTTTCTTCACACTACCAATTTTCATTTTAGTAATGTCAATTGAAATGGTGTCAGGAAGATCATCGATCATACCTTTTACCAATAATTTCTTCGCGTTCTTTCTAAGAACACCACCATTTTTCACACCAATTGAGTTACCAGTAAGGGCAACAGGCAATTGAATAGTAACTGGTGAACCAGCTACCACTTGTACCAAGTCGATGTGCAACATCTTGTCAGATACTGGGTGATATTGTGCTTCTCTAAGTACCGCAACAGTTTTTTCACCGTCAAGGTTTAGTGTAATCTTGAATACATCTGGAGTGTAAACAAGTTTGTTGAGTTCACGTTCGTCAGCATAGAAGTGGATGTTTGAACCACCACCATACACAACTCCTGGAACTTGGCCTTCTCTACGCAACTGCTTTGCAGACGTGCTGCCTACAGCCTCTCGTAGATGCCCGTTGATTTCGATCGTTTTCATTTCGATTCGTTGTTAATTGATATTTAAATTAAAAATTGAGTACTAATGGATTCAAAGCTCACCACGTTTTTCATAGTGTGGGCAAACAAGTCTGCTACGCCCAATACTTTGATTTTGTCTGATTGCTCCTTAAGCGGAATAGTATCAGTAACTACAAGTTCGGTTAAAACTGATTCGTTGATGCGTTTGTATGCTGGACCACTAAGAACCGCGTGGGTAATCATAGCTCTTACGCTGCGCGCTCCGTGTTCCATCATCATTTCGGCTGATTTAGTAAGCGTGCCAGCAGTATCAATTAAATCGTCAATTAATACCACATCTTTTCCTTCCACATCGCCAATCACCGTCATCGATTCTATCTGATTGGCCACTTTTCTTTGCTTGTAGCAAATGGCTAAGTCAACGTTCAAAAATTTAGCGTAAGCATTTGCTCTTTTTGTTCCACCTGTATCAGGCGCTGCAATTACCATGTCTGGCAAATTCAGGTTTTGGATGTATGGTAAAAAGATGCTTGATGCAAATAAATGATCTACAGGAACTTCAAAAAATCCTTGGATTTGATCTGCGTGTAAATCCATAGTCATGACACGAGTAACACCTGCTGCGCTTAGCAAGTTTGCCACAAGTTTAGATCCGATAGAAACACGCGGTTTGTCTTTTCTGTCTTGACGAGCATAGCCATAATATGGCATTACAGCGATGATGTTTTTGGCCGAAGCACGTTTGGCAGCATCTACCATCTGCAAAAGCTCCATCAAATTATCAGCTGGTGGAGTGGTGCTTTGAATGATGAAAACGTCAGCACCGCGCACTGTTTCTTCAAACGAAGGCTGAAACTCGCCATCAGAGAAAGTAAGAATGTTTACGTTGGCAAGCGGCAAGCCATATTGCATAGCTATTTTCTCACCCAAATCGCGTGTTGCTCTTCCACAACAAATTTTTACTTCTCTTGACATGCCCTGATTGTTTTTTGAAAAGGGTTGCAAATGTAATGAAAGGCTTGTTGAAAACTATGTAGAATGGCGAGATTTTTTTGGGCTTAATTTCAGGTTCATTTTACTGAAAATCAGATATAAATGTTCGTCCTTGCCGCTCCACATGATTGTTAATAAAAGGCGGGCTAAATAAAAAAAGCCTTCTCGATGAGAGAAGGCTTTGCTTTGCGTACCCAGGGCGGGAATCGAACCCGCACTTCCGAAGAAACTGGATTTTGAATCCAGCGCGTCTACCAGTTCCGCCACCTGGGCAATTTACTTGCTTTCAAAAGCGGGGCGCGAAAATAAATATTCTTTTGAATTGGAAACTAATTTCAAAAATTATTGGTCAGTCAAGATTTACATCAACTTTATTACTCGTTTACCAATGCCGTCATCACCACCAATTTTCCATCTTTCACGCTAGTCCAAATGGGGCGAATCACGCCATTTACTGCTGAAATATTGTTGTAATCGCCAAAGAACACTCCTTCGGGAACAGTGAATGGAGATTCGCTTATTTTCTGATTTACGAAGGTTTTACCGCCATCTTTTGAAGTGGCTAAATACACGTCAGTGCTGTTATCGCTGTGGTTTCTTCGGTCATAAAACACAGTGTAAATATTCCCATTGCTTTGGTCAATGGTTGCCCAGGTGAAAAACTGCTGTGAACCAGCTTTATCATCATTTACACGCACTTTTTCAGACCAAGTTTTGCCTTTGTCTTTTGAACTGATCATCCAAATATCAGTGTCGTTTTCACCATTTCTTTGGTCTGCCCAATTGATGTAAATCGTGCCATTAGTTTGATTGCAAAGGGTGATGGGCATTCCATTGGCGCGACCAATTCCGGGTATTTCGAATGCCCAATTTGCGCCACCGTTTACAATGGTTTGTTCTGGACCAATGCTTGGCTTTTGCTCTGCTTTATTTTTCCAGTCTTGCATATCAATTTGCACAAACTTGATATCACCATTCACGCTCCAAGAAACGTAGATATTACCATCAGGAGAAATAGCCGGTGTTGCGCCTTCTACCGTTTTGCTGTCATCTATGCAGTTTCCTTCTGTTTCGCTAATGGTGTATGGCTCGCTCCATTTTTTACCATTTTTTGAAATGGCCATCAGTATGCGGCTTTTACAAGAATCATCGCTTGCTCCGTAAGTGTCAAATTCTGTCCAGGTCATTACCAAATAACCGAGCGTTGGATGCACTGCCACCCATTCTTTGTCTTGATCTTTAGTGCCATTTGGCGAAGGCGCAAAACCTTTGTTCCATTTTTTGCCAATGCCGTTGCTGCGCTGGCAAACGATTCGGTCTAAAATAGATGGATCATTCCAGCCTTTTCCACTTGGATCGCTGAGGTGGAAGTAATAGAATCTTCCTTTTTCATCCGCTACAATGCATGGATCGCCATACACACCGTAGCGCGATTTCATGTAATCGGTTTCCCAAGTTTTGCCAGAATCGGTAGAAGTTGCCACATAGCTTAACACGGCTCCGGCCACCATTTCTGATGGGTTTGATGGGTTTACTGCAAGGCTTGGTTCGCAAGGAGCAAAGCTCGCTGTTTCACCTTTTTCGAAAATGATAACATTGGTCGGTGTTTGCGAAAAACCGACCAAACACAGTGCGCTTAAGCATACAGAAACAAGTGTTTTCATATCACTTTGCTTTGAAAATGATCAAATCCTCATTCGGAAACTGGTTGTCTTTCCGATTGATGTCGGCAAGTTTTTCAGATGCATCGATCGTGATGCTTTTGATTTCCCCGAAAGGGATTTTGACTTCTAATTCATAAAACTCATACGTCCAAGGCCAATCGGTGCTTTGCACCCATTTTAAATTATCATTGTCGGGCTTTTTTGCTCCGCGCATCACTTCCAGCGGTATGTAATAAACGGTCTTGTCTTTTTCAGTTTCTACCGTTACCTCAATTGGCATGGGCATTTCACCCACTCGCTGGAGCAGCACGTTTGTTTTAGAGCCATCGGCAATCACGTTTTTGATGCCGTAATCCACCGTTTTTGTGGTGCCAATCCAATGCTCGAAATACCATTCTAGTTCTAAGCCACTGGTTTTTTCCATCACGCGCTTAAAATCATCGGGTGTTGGATGCTTCAGTTTCCAAGTGTTCCAATAATTAATCATACCGCGATCAAACGCTTCTTGACCCATAACCGAGCTCAATTGGTGCAAAAACACGCAGCCTTTTGAGTATGAATTCAATCCATAATGTTGGTTTGTATTGTAATGATCAGCATGCGTAGTTAGCGGTTCTTCTGTGCCCGATTTGGCACTATAAACATAGCTGCTATAGCTGCGCGCATGCGGGTTTAACTTGCCTTTTTCATTGATAGAATCCAGCACTATGTTTTGGGCAAACGTGGTAAAGCCTTCATCCATCCATGGGTATTTTGACTCATTAGTCGCCATTACGCCATAATACCAATTGTGAATGGCTTCGTGCACCGTAACGCTTACCAAACCACCAAAAGTTCCTTCTGCAGTAATCATAGTGCACATGGGGTATTCCATGCCGCCATCGCCACCCTGAATCACACTAAATTGTGGATATGGATATTCGCCAAATCTGCTGTTCATGATGTTGAATAATGCCACCGTTTTAGGCATGAGCGCTATCCACATCGAGTCTAAAATACTGTCTTGCAAATGGAAAAAGTGCAGTTCGGTTCCATTATCGGCCTTGGTTTGCGTGTGCACATAATTAGTGTCTGCCGCCCAAGCAAAATCGTGCACGTTTTCTGCCTTGAATTTCCATGTCAAAGGCGTGGTTTGCGCTTTCGCGGAAGCGTAACCATGGCCAATTTCATTTGGATTTTGGAGTACACCTGTTCCGGCAATGGTGTAGGCAGAGTCGATGGTTATGTTGACATTGAATGTGCCGAAAGCCCCATGAAACTCGCGGCCTACATAGGGCGAAGTTGCCCATCCGTCTTTGTCATATTCAGCCAATTTTGGATACCACTGCGTCATGGTAAACTCCACGCCTTCGCTGTTATCTCTTCCGCTTCTGCGAATTTGAATCGGAATTTGAGCATTAAATTCCATGCTCAACTCAGTGCTTTGGCCTGGCAGCAAAGGTTTGTGAAGCTTTACTTCGGCCACGGTGCCCAACACTTCAAAGTCTAACTTTTTTCCATCTTGTTTGAGCCAATCTATTTTTTGGAAACCGATTTCGTCTTCTTTCAACTTAGAAATTCTGCTGCCAACGCGTCTGTCAGGATCCGGCAAATTGCGCGAACGCACATCCATCATGCTGCCCGGCTGAAAAGCGTTGAAATACAAATGATAGAAAACCTGTGTCAGCGTATCTGGCGAGTTGTTGGTGTATTTAATGGTTTGTTCTCCCGAAAACTGATGCTTTTCAGGATTCATTTTTATATCCATTTCATACGCAACTTTTTGCTGCCAATAGCCGAGTTGGGCAGAAGCGAAGTTTGCTGATACCAAAAGGAGAGATAGGAGGATAAAGGGCAGATTCAAGTTCAAATTCAAGTTCAAGCGCAAGTTCAAAATAGAAAACGGATTAATGTATAATGACTTAAGAGGTAACTGATCGTTCTTCATATCTTAATTCTGAGATTTTGATTTGTTTTTAATGATCGTACTAATAATAGCGATTAGCTGTTCGCACTCATTTCTAAGAACTGCACTTTTCTCGTGGTTCCCGAGACTTAAAGCGAACAAAATTTTAAGGTTTACTCTGCTTTCTTTGAGTTCTTTCAAGCTTATGCTTGCTTTATGGCAATAGTCTTTGATAGAGCTTGACCCTTGGGCCTCACCAAAATTTAGAGCTGAACTTCCCGCAGACCGCAATAGCTGATGCGCATAATAGTCGCCAGCGGGAGATCCAAAAACATCGTTGCAAAAACGAGCGGAGTTAGCAGCAAAAAGCACCAATCTATCTTCTAAGTCATACTTTTTATCACTCATTTGAGGTAGATTTATTCTTCTGTTTTTTTTAGTTGTTTACTCTTGAATTTACTCTTGATCTTGCACTTGCACTTGCACTTGATCTTTTATAGAAACCTTTCTTTATCCAACTTAAGCCATTCAAGTGTCGAATTACAAAAAATGTCTTCAACGGTTTGTGCATCAAAATCACCATCTTCAATAAACTTTCCAATTTCAAGATCGCCCAGCGGGAAAGGATAATCTGAACCTAAGCAAACGCGCTTCGAACCTTGATGATCTAAAATGTATTGCAAGGCCTTTGCGTCATGCGTAATGCAGTCTACCCAAAACTTGCCTACATAATTTCTCGGGTTGTGCGGGTTGTCGATTGCTACCAAATCGGGTCGGCAATTAAAGCCGTGTTCTATCCTGCCCAAGGTTCCGAAAAATGAACCTCCAGCATGTGAAAAGCAAACACGCAGATTTGGCAAGCGCTCAAGCACGCCACCAAAAATGAGCGAACAAGCTGCGCGCGAAGTTTCAGCAGGCATTCCTACCAACCAAGGCAACCAGTATTTGCGCATGCTTTCCATACCCATCATATTCCACGGGTGAATCATAATGGCTAAATCCAATTCTTCACACGCTTTAAAAATGGGGAAGAATTGCTCTTCGCTCAAGTTCAAATCGTTGATATTGCTCCCAATCTGAATGCCAGGAACACCCATTGCTTTAAGCCTTTGTAATTCTTTGATCGCACAGTCAGCATCTTGCATGGGCACGGTTCCAAGCGCGACATATTCTTTCTGTTTTTCCTCTACAAGCTGCGCCAAATGGTCGTTTAGAAACATCGATAAGTCCAAACAATCTTGTGGTTTTGCCCAATAGCTAAACATTACAGGAATAGTGCAAACCACCTGCACTTGCGTGTTAAACTGCTTATATTCTTCAATGCGTAAGTCTTCATCCCAACAATTCGGCTGTATGGTTCTGAAAAAAGTATCGCCTTTCATCATATCGGCAGCGCCATCTTCGCGATGTTGCAAATGAATGAAGTCGCCATAGCCAAACTTGTCTGCAAAGCGAGGTAAGTTTTTTGGCAAAATATGGCTGTGCATATCTATTTTAAGCATGTTGTTGTGGTATTTATCGAGTTAAGAAGAGCAAATATGGCATTAGTCTCCAAACTATAAACTCAATATGATTTTGAGAAAAATGAAATAACTTGATTTCAATAAGCTGGGGTTTTTCATATTTGAACCCAACTTACCCTACTTTTAAGCCGTAATTGGTTTTGTTCCTAATTCATCTAAAACCCTATGAATAAAGCATTTCAAATCAGTCTTATTTTCACTTTTCTGATGTTATTATTAGGAAATAAAGGCTATTCGCAGTACGATTATCAGATTCCGAAAGGCAGTGCTGAGTTGGTGAATTTCAAGTACAAGGTAGATCCAATGTTTTTTGAAACTAAAAAATTGACTTGGGGTGCTGTAGAATCAAAATGCCTTGAAAACCCTGCGGAATTTGGCATTTGGCTCAAGGTTGATGTGAAGACCAATCAAACCAAGGTGAGCATCCAAACTTTGGGGAAAAGTGGAAACCTAGATAGCCCGACTTTATTCTTTGCCAAAGTAGAGCAAAACAGCAAAGGCCGAAGGCTTACAGAACTTAAATGCAATCAATTTTCAAGTTTAGAAAAGGAATACGCCATCGAAATGACGGGATTAAATCCCGAGACGGAATACTATATGCTGATTGCGGCAAATGGGTTAGGACAGAGGTTTGGAGTGGTAGTAACGGAGAAATTTGAGCCAACACCAGAAAAAGCCGAAGTGAAAGCAGAGGTTGCAAAAAGTCAAACCATTGTAGGTCGCGTTAGGCATAAAGACGGCACTACAAAAAGGGGCGTTCGAGTTTCGCTTTTGAATGGAGTAATGCAAAAAGTTGCCGAAACCACTACCGAAGAAGATGGCACCTTCAAGTTTGAAAGACTGCCACAAGAAGAAGTTTTTCTCACAAAAATCGAGGAAGAAGATACAGAACTGCTTGCAGATATTTTCTTAAAAAATACCGATGGTCAGGTTACTGCACGAGCTACCAGAATTGGAACAAATCTGTTTGGTTTTGGTGCTGACTCCGATGCTTTTAATGATTTAAAGTTGCTCACAAGTGCAGATTGGACCATGAACGTAGTCGAAGGCAAAACGGGCATTACTGGTAGAATAGTAGATGCAAACACCTTTTTGTTTGGCCGAAAAGGACTTAAAGTTGGCTTGTACAATAATTTGAAAGCCAATGTTTCTAACACCATCACCAACGTTGATGGAAAATTCGAATTCAGAGATTTAGCTTCTGGCGATTATTCTGTTAAGATTGAAAATCCTTCGGCCAACGATTACAGCGAAGTTGTGTTGGTAGACGATCTCAATGTGCCATTTTCTTATTCAAATTCTAATATGCTTGGCGCAGATGGGTTTTTCAAATTTGAAAAACTACCTGCCGATGTAGTTGAGCTGAAAAGATTGGAAGAACGCGACTCACGCATGCCTGCTTTAAGTTCAAATTTTGACGGAATGACTGCGGGTAAGACCATTGTTTTGAAAAACATCTTGTTTGAGTCGGGTAGTGCACAATTGAAATCGAGCAGTTTTACAGAGCTGGATAAATTGGTTTCAGAATTACAATCAAAACCGACCATCAAAATCGAAATTTCGGGCCATACCGATAACCAAGGTAACGCAGCCACCAACAAATTGCTTTCAGAAAACAGAGCCGTTTCGGTAAAAAAATACTTGATTCAAAAAGGAGTTGCCGCTGATAGACTCACCTCAAAAGGATTAGGTTCTGCACAACCGCTGGCCACCAACGATACCGAAGAAGGCAGAAAGCAAAACCGAAGAGTAGAGTTTGTGGTGAAGTAATGCTTAAGATCTTTCATAAGATATTATTCCTGTTGACTTTTAGTTCAACTTCTCATTTTGCTTTTTGTCAGACAGACGAATCTTTTTTAGATACATGGAAAGGAAATGCAGATAGTGCAATTTTTAATATGAAGAATTTCCTAGCGATTCAAGGGTTTGACACTGCCTCTGTGCATTATTTGCCAATTTATTTACTCAAAGACACGACAGATAGCAGTTTTAGCGCTCCAAAAAACGAAAGTGTCACGGTGCAGGTTTTATTAGTGGGCAAATCAAAAATGAAGATTGTTGGAGCTGGATTTTTATGTCAGCCTTATGATGCTTACTACCACTTTGAAGAAAGAAATCTAGCGGTATTTGGCAATATGCCATGTAGGATGGAATACCGAAAGCCGACCTTGCCAGAATCATACTATAGACCTATAAATAAACTCTTGAAAAGAGAAGAAGTTTCTAATTTTTATATGGATAGGTCAGAAAACTTGTTTTACCGAGATAAATTGAATAGAATTCAAGTATTGCAAAGTAGAAAGTAATAATATGAATCTGTTTAAACTGTTCGGAATTACTAGAGTATTATTTAGGATCAATTCTTGTAATAGGATACCTCATTAACTTTCGTGATTAATATGCTTTATAAAATAGTATTCCTGTTCCCATTCCTGTTCGTTTCCATCATTGGAAAATCTCAAGTTTTTACTTGCTGCTATGATAGGAAAGCAATCAATAGGTCGAATGTAGATAGTTGTGCCACGCTGATTAGATCATCGGGGGAAGGATTTAAAGTTCATGAAGTCAACGGTAAGCAATACAAGATGATACCCCCTGTTGACTACGAGTATATAATTATGGGAACGAACTATTTTTATGTTGAGCTAAGTGAGCCTCTTGTTGCAGATAAAGAATACAGCATCACTTCATTAATGAGAATGAGCGAAAGTGAAGTTGGTATGCCAATGCTACCAGGTTTCAGCTTATCATTTGGTCAAGACAAGTTTAGTCGAGACACCTCATTCAAGTTTGGACAAATCATACCATTAGAGATTGAAAAATTGGACTCAACATGGCAAAATTTATCGGTTAAATATCAAGCTACTGGAAAGGAAAGATGCTTGGTTGTTGGGTTATTGCCGTATTTTGACTATTGGTCAGAATTCGATGCTTATGGACGCGCGATGAAAGCGATATCTAAATATGACCGAACTTTTTTTCTTGGGGGGAAAAAGACCCAAATCAAAAGGATGCGAAAAAGTCTGTTTGACTTTGAAGAGGCGCGTTCTTTAAGTGACGAAAAGGTTGTGGAAATTACGAGAGCTATAAAATTGGCCAGCCCTAATTCAGTTAATGGGCACATAGGGTTGATGAGAGTAGAAATAAAACCATTGTGATGAAAAAAATAAGAATCATTTATTTAATAGTAGCATTAGCTTGCTTTAATTCTTGCGATAAAACCAATTACGCTGAACTTCATGATGAATACATCGGTACTTGGCAAGGGTTTGCCTTTTGGGGTAATGCTTGGGGTTATAAGCTAACACTAGAAATATCAGAAGAAGGAGATGCTGTTTGGACTCAAGAGGATTTGGAAACTGGTAAAACCAAAAAGAAGAACAGTGGTAAGTTCAAAATCCAAAATGGCGATGAACTTCGTGTTGGAATGAAAAAATTCATCATTACCAAAGATCCTAAAGAAAATGACAATGGCTGGTGGCATGTAGATTTAGATTCTATTACCTACGAACGTGAGCCTCGGATATAATTACAAAAAGCAATTGAAGTAAAGTTTACCGCGAATACTTCTGGCGTTCTTTACTTTCCATAAAGCAGCCACGGCAAAGCGGTTCGTATTCACTTGTTTCCCCAAGTTCTACAAGCTTTTCGCTTTCAATAACCCGATGAGAATGATTTGCCAGCGAGCCGCATTTCATGCAAATAGCATGAACTTTAGAGACATATTCGGCAATGGACATGAGGTTTGGCATTGGTCCGAAAGGTCGGCCTTTGTAATCCATATCAAGTCCGGCTACTATGACGCGCTTGCCCAAATTGGCCAATTGATTACAGACATTCACCAATTCCATGTCAAAAAATTGCGCCTCGTCAATGCCTATAACTTGAGCATCGTTTGCTAAAATCAGGATATTAGAAGAAGACTCAACGGGTGTAGACATGATGCTGTTTTCGTCATGCGAAACCACAGCTTCTTTGTCATACCGCGTATCAATCACTGGTTTAAAGATTTCCACTTTTTGACCAGCAAACTGAGCGCGCTTCATTCTGCGAATCAATTCTTCGGTTTTGCCCGAAAACATTGATCCACACACTACTTCTACCCAACCATATCTATGGCTTTTACTGCCCGTGTATTCTAAAAACATCGCCTGCAAATATGCAATGTTCACTTATGTGTTGGCCCAAGGATTCTATTCTTTCATTTTTCTGAAAGTGACCAAAGCCATTTTGATCGTTTAAATGATCCTTCTCGAGCGCTTTTGCAGAGTGTTCTTTTTTAATTTTTTCCGTAAAAACAATGCAGTCGTTTATGTTAGGTTCAACCTTTCGCAGTAATAGTGGTCTGTTTTTGGTGCTTCAAGCAACAGCAAAGACTCATTCGGGCTGCGGACGATCAAAAACTAAGTAAGCTCGTTCTCGCATGTGATCAAAAAACAGAACCACGGTTTTCAAAGCCTTCAAAGCTTTGAAAAATTACCTTGAAAGGTTTTTGGGTTTTGCTCCACTTTTTGCCAAGAAAAAGTGGAAGAACTAGATCACTAAAGGTTAGTCTGTTTCTAATCGAACTTTCAATCCAATAAAATTCTGCAGAAGATTCGGGCACAAGCAGCAATGAAAATAATTTTAACGCATAAAATTAGAGTCACCTCTGCGCAATTACGATATTTGGCTCTGCGTTATTAAACCAAACTGCTGCCATGGAAGAATTGCGAGAACGTCTTGAATCACTAGCTCAAAAAGTTGCTTTAAAAGAAGCCGAAGTGCTTGATTTGAAGAATGAGATTTACACGCTTAGAGCAATGCTCAATGCAGCAATTGATGAACAAATTCGCCTAGAGGAAGAAGCATCAAAACATGCGGAAAACGCAGCTATTCAAAACGCAACCGAACTTGCTCGCAAAGCCTTAGAAGAAACCAAACTCGAAGAGCAGCAAGCATTAGAAGCACAACAAAAGGCCGAACAAGAAGCGCGCGAAAGAGCAGAGCAATTGGCCCACCAATCAGCTATTAGAGAACAAACGGAAGCCGAGCAACGCGCTGCCCAAGAAGCTGAAGCAAAGGCAAAAGCAGAAGCTGCAGAGCAATTGCGTTTGGCTGAAGAAAAAGCCCAAGCTAAGGCTGCGCAGCGCGAAGCTGAATTAATTGCTCGCCTCAAAGCAGAAAAAGAAGCCGAAGAAGAAAAACAACGCGCTTTGGAAGCGCAAAAAGCCAAGCGAGTGCCAGAGCAAGACCACGAAGCTATTATGCGCACCATCGAAGAAATGTCTCGCTCTATTTCTGGTGCCGACAAACCAACCAATGCCGATAGATACACCGACAGGCCAACACTAGGCGATAAAGTTTCAAGATCGCGCTTGCACGACATCAAGAAAGCCATTGGTTTGAATGAAAAATTCTTGTACGCAAACGAGCTTTTTGGTGGCGATATGAATGCTTTTAAACAGGCGGTAGACGAGCTTAATCACGTTGACACAGAAGGCGATGCTAATCGATTGCTCAACGAAGAATTGGCCGACAAATACCATTGGAATGATGAAGATGAAACCGTGATAGCGTTTAAGTCGCTGGTTTCTCGCAGATTTGTATAATGCGAATCAAATTACTTACCCTCACGTTTTTGCTTGGTGCATTTGCTGGTCAAGCCCAAAATGTAACCTACGTAAAATCACTGATCGACACCCTTTGCGCGCCTTCTTTTGATGGCCGTGGCTATGTTAATGCTGGCGATGTAAGAACCTCTTCTTTTTTAGAATTGGAAGCCATTCGATTGGGTTTACAGCCTATTGAAGGAAGCTATACGCAGAGTTATTCCTTCGGAGTAAACACTTTTCCTGGTGCTATGATGGTTTCGCTTAACGGCAATGTGCTGCAAACAGGCCGCGATTATATCATCGATCCAAATTCTGGCAGCGCCAAAGGCAAGTTCGAGGTGCTTTATTTCAAACCAAAATGGGCCGGAGATCGCGCTAAGATCTTTGAAATGGCTCAAGAACCCGAAATGAAAAACACGGTGGTGGTTTTTGATTTGGATGCCGAAAATGCTTCTTACAACAGCTTGATTTCTGATTTGCCAAAAAATCCACTCAAATGCGCAGCATACATTGTGCTCACCGACAAAAAACTAACGTGGAGTGTTGGTCGAAAAGAATTGGAAACACCCATCATCGAAGTCCTGAAAACTTCTTTTCCTAAGAAAATTAAGTCGGTGGAATTGGATATTGAAAATGAATTCATACCCAACTACAAAACCCAAAATGTCAGTGCGATCATTCCCGGAAAAACGGACACTACGGTAGTTTTTTCTGCCCATTTTGATCATTTAGGTCGCATGGGTGCCGAAACTTATATTCCTGGAGCGAGCGATAATGCTTCGGGTACCGCGATGTTGTTTGACTTGGCCAAGTATTTTACCGAAAACCCGAGTCGATATACCATCCAATTTATTTGGTTTAGTGGCGAAGAAGCAGGCCTTTTAGGATCGTTTCATTATGTAGAAAACCCTATGGCCGACTTAAGCAAAATCAAGTTTTTGATCAATTTAGATTTAATGGCAGACGCCAAAAAGGGAATTACCGTAGTAAACGGAAAAATCTACCCTGACCATTTTGCAAAGCTTAGTTCGCTGAATGCGGAAATGGGTTTGCTTCAGCAAGTAAAGCCTCGTGGCGCAGCTGCAAATAGCGATCATTACCCTTTCACAGAAAAGAACATTCCAGGCTTTTTTATCTATACCGAAGGCGATTACAAGCACTATCACGACATTGACGATAAACCCGAAAACGTACCCATGACCAATTACAACGAAGTGTTTCAGTTGATCACCGAGTTTGTGAAATATGGGTTGTAGTCATTAAGCACTTTTTTATCGGTTTGCTTTCTTTGATTCCTTTTTCACAAGACAAACGGAATGTAAAATCTCCCGCTTCCCAGCCCTTACCATCAATTAACTCTTAAGCTCTACCTTCGCAGCAATGCAAGGCAAACAAAACATCCGTTCACTTTCTACAGAGCAGCTTCAAGCGTATTTCGAAGAAATTGGTCAGCCGAAATTTCGTGCAAACCAAGTGGAGCAATGGCTGTGGCAAAAACAAGCCAAAAGCTTTGACGACATGACCAATCTGCCACTCGAAATCAGACCTCGACTCGAGCAAGATTTTGTGGTAAATGCACTCACCATTGCCGAAGAGCAATTGAGTAATGACGGCACCGTAAAGTGCGCCTTCAAGCTACATGATGGTAAAGTAGTAGAAGGCGTTTTGATTCCAGCAAAAGACCGCATGACCGCCTGCATTTCATCGCAAGTAGGCTGCAGCCTTACCTGCAAATTTTGCGCAACAGGTAAACTCAAGCGTATGCGCAACCTTGAGCCTGACGAAATTTTTGATCAAGTGGTAGCCATAAAAGAAATGGCGCAGAAATACTACAACAAGCCGCTGACCAACATCGTTTATATGGGCATGGGCGAGCCGCTTTTGAACTATAAAAACGTGCTTACTTCCATAGCGCGAATCACCGATGATATTGGTTTAGGAATGGCTTCGAAGCGCATTACAGTCAGCACCGCAGGCATCGATAAAATGATTCGCAAATTGGCCGAAGACAAAGTAAAATTCAGATTAGCACTTTCACTTCACGCGGCTAATGACGAAAAACGGAGTCACATCATGCCAATAAATGAACAAAACAGCTTAGATACCTTAGCCGAAGCTTTGGATGAGTTTCATAGAAATACAAAGAACCGCGTCACATTTGAATACATCATTTTCAAAGATTTTAATGATACCATTCACGATGCCCAAGAATTGGTGAATTACTGCAAACGCGTGCCAGCAAGGGTAAATATCATCGAATACAATCCTATTGATGATGGCGAATTTCAGCAAGCCGATCCTGAAAAGGTAGATGCATTTGCTGCACATCTTGAACGTCATGGCGTAGTGGTGAACATCAGAAGAAGTCGCGGAAAAGACATTGATGCAGCATGGGGACAATTGGCCAACAAAAACAAACTTGCCAATGAAGCTGCGGCTTAGCATAGCGCTGTGCCTAGCTCTGGTTTTTTCGCTTGCTCAGGCGCAAGACGAGATTGCAGATTCTGTTTTAAATATTGCCCTTTGGGGCGATGAGTTTGATTTGCCACGTACCGAGAGCATCAAAGAATTGCGTGTGCTTAGAAATGGCAAACCGCTTTTAGTTACTTCAGATCAAGATCATTTGTACTTGCGCGGTTTAGAACCCGAATCATTGTTTCTTGGCACATCCATTACACTGACTTCTACCGAAGAAAAAACCATAGCCGATTATGCCATTGTAGGCGATTCGCTGCATACACTGATCAAAGTTGGCTCAAAGTCAAAAGGATATTCGCACGAACTGGTCATTTATCGCATTGCGGGCCAAAACCAAGGCGAAGTGCTTCGAAAAGATGTTGGCATTAATATTTCGAACCTTCAAAAGTCTGTTCAGCCTATTTTCTTTGGTGTTTCAGACAATGGTCATTACACCGTAGCTTGCCGTCAAACCAAATTTTTACCGCATCAATTGGCTACCTTTCACGTGTCGCTTTCTAACAATGTAAAAGGAAATGAAGCGCAATTTGAGCTGCCAACACAAATAGAAGGTGACGACTTAAAAATACTTGCCGCAGCCGCTGCAGACAATGGCTTGGTTTACATTGTTGCCCATACGGGAATAAAGCTCAACAGCCCGTTTCGAAAAAAATATTTGCTCTACAGCTTCGATCCAAAAGCAAATACACTGCACGAATTTGACTTTGCTGCACAAGACATTTTCAACCAAGAATTAATCCTCGATATTGATGCCGAAGGCGTGAAAGCAGTGGCTTTGTATCACACCGATCCGCTTACCGAAAACCAATCAAACGGTTACACTTATATTCGGTTTAATGGAGCTGGAACAGATGTTATTGACAAAAACATAAATGCATTTAGTGCCGAAATGATTAAGGCGCATTATGAAGAAAAAGAATTGCTTAGTGCAAACGAAATCAGCAGTTTATACCTGAATAAATTGGTGATGTGTGGCGATATTCCGATGGTGGTTTTCGAAAAATTTTACAAAGATCAAATCTGCCAAACCGATCCCAGAACAGGCATTATCACTTGTACCGACCAATTCCATTACAATGGACTAACGTTCGAAAACTTGAACAATAGGCAAAACACAGTTACCATCAATAGGCAGCAGATTGATTACGATTTTCAAGGAAATTACACTTCGCACCAAATAGTTGCAGACAGCAATAGACTTCTTGTTTTTTACAATGATCACTACAAAAATGTGGGCTTGTCAGCCGATAAAGTGATGAACAATGCTTCGCGCTCTGCCATGCGCTTAGTGGTTGTAAATTGCAATAACACACTAGAAACATGGAAACTAACGGAAGATCGACAAGCCGACTTTGTATTTATGCCCAGCATAGAAATGCCACGCTTTCAAAACAATATATACTTGCTCTCGAGCAACGGCCGAGCATATAAATTGGGTAAAATTGATTTAGCTAAACTTCCTACGCCATAGAGGGTTTAATTTGATGTAAGTTTGACCGCCTTTTACGAGTACACACCTTGAAACCAATCGATAAAATTAAAGCTCCCATTGCCAGTGAAATGGAACGATTCGAAGAGAAGTTTCGTCTCTCGATGAAGAGTAATGTGGCGCTGCTCGACAAAATCACGCATTACATTGTAAAGCGCAAAGGCAAGCAAATCAGACCCATGTTCGTGTTTTTGAGTTCGCAAGCTTTAGGCGGAATCAACGAAAGCACACACCGTGGTGCCGCGCTTATTGAGTTGCTGCACACCGCTACATTGGTGCATGATGATGTAGTTGACGATTCATTCGAACGCAGAGGTTTTTTCTCCATCAATGCGCTTTGGAAAAACAAAATAGCCGTGCTCGTGGGCGATTTTCTGCTTTCGCGTGGATTGTTGTTAGCGATAAAAAACAAAGAGTTTAAGCAGCTAGAAATTGTTTCGCGCGCGGTTGAAGAAATAAGCGAAGGCGAATTGCTTCAAATAGAAAAAAGCCGAGGTGTAAACCTAAACGAAGACATTTATTTTGACATCATTCGTCAAAAAACAGCAACGCTAATTGCAGCATGCTGCGCGTGCGGTGCCGCTAGTGCTGGCGCAGATGAAGAAACAATCGAAAAAATGCGCCTTGTTGGCGAAAAAATCGGAATCGCGTTTCAAATCAAAGACGACCTTTTTGACTATGGTTTAGGCGGAAAAATTGGCAAACCTACGGGCAACGACATCAAAGAAAAGAAAAGTACACTTCCGCTTATTCATGCCTTAAACGCGGTAGACAGCGGCAAGCGAAAAGAAATAATGCGCATCATAAAGCGCGACTACAAGAGCAAACAAGAAATTGATACCGTGATCAATTTTGTGCTGAACAGCAATGGCATAAAATACGCAGATGATAAAATGCGCAGCATTGCAAACGAAGCCATTACCGAGCTCAACTCGCTGCCAGATACAGATGCGCGCGCCTCGCTGATAGAGCTGGTTCAGTTTACGATAGACCGAGAGAAATAGCGGGTAGTTTGCAGTAGGCGGTAAGTAGTGGGCAATGGGTCCCAGATAGTACTTTAGATTTCATCTACTGAGTTCGTTTCGTTTTCCATCCAAAACGTTACCTTTATTCGTCTCACAATCAAAACCCTATCACCGTGAAGCGAATTTTACCACTTTTCATAATTCTTTTTCTTTTTGGAGAGGCGAAAGCTCAGAACTGGCAGCCGTTTAATGAATACAGAAGTTACTTCGAATGCTCAGATTCGGTGTTGACTGATGAGCCTACTATTAGCCTGATTCCTAAAGAAGTTATTTCCTCTTCTATAGGCGAGCCGTCAATTATTAATGGAGTTATTGAGTACAAACCACAAAAATTAGTTGGCTGTAATGTGTTAGATGCAAATACACCTTGTGCTAATTCAATGGAGTCTTGTTCTGATTTGTTTGCTTGGACCGGAGCATCTATTCAATTCCAAAATAATGGGTGGAAAGCAAAAAACAGAGATTCAAATTGGGTGAATTTACCCAGTAAATTAGACAGCTTGTTCATTCTTTTTAGTCTGAACGATACGACTTTTACCCTTCAATTACTCTTTACCCAACAATCAATCATTTTTGGAGATACCGACTCTGTTGCTCATTTTCAAATATTAGTATCGGATAGTGTTGGACCGCTTAGCGCAAATAAGTGGCATGGTGATACCCTAAGGCTTTCAAAAAATCATGGGTTAATCAAAAGCCCATCATGGTATTTGTTTCCGAAACATGAGGCATGGTTTAATTTAATAGACCAAAATGGAATCGGTGCTTTAAAAGGGTTGAAGTTCAATTACTTTTATAATTATCCAGTTGGTACTAACTTAGAAACTAAGGCTTCATTTGAGTCAGGATATTGGAGGCCGATGATGGGTTATGAGACCATTTATAATAAATATGATGTGTTTAAACAATGCGAGGTTTTTGACTCAACAATTAGCACGCTTGACACCATTTGCTTAAGGTGTAAAGTCAACACCAAAACTTACCATTATTCTGATAGACCAAATTTTAATGGATGGTCACAGTTAGACAGTATTTCTTACAATATTTCTAAGTCCGTTTCGCTGATTGTAAATTCTATCAATACAATACCACCTCCATATTTGAAAGGAGATAAATATCTAACAGGAAATGAGCCGTTTAAAGCGCTTATAATGGATAGTAAAGGCCCTCTTTATGACCCAAGTAGCAGTTGCCCATATCACCAAATTGAGTTCGAACCTACGAGCGGAAGTAGAACTACTCTTTTGCAAAACATAGGTAAAATTCATACCTCTTCTTCCTATTTATCAGACCCTGGAGGAGGAAACTATAATTGGTCGTCTTGGGATGTAACCTACTTCAAATCCGATTCCATAGAATACGGCTCACCAGGTTGGCCAATAGGTGTAGATGAAATGGTGACAGAAAATCGAGTGACCTTGTTTCCAAATCCTGTGCAAAATGTGCTGCACATTCATAGCGATGAGCCCGTTTTATCTGCTCGCATTTATTCCATTTCTGGAACATTGATCAACAGCTTTTCTAGCCAAAAATTAAAGCAACAACAATTGGATTTAAGCAACCTATCGAGTGGTATTTACCTTTTACAACTGCAACTAGAAAATCGAACTGAAACACACCGTTTGGTGAAATAAAAACCCCCGACCATTTCTAGTCGAGGTTTAATAAGTCATTTTGTTCAGAGAATTAAAATTTTAGAACCATCAATCTATTGTATTCAATCTCAAGTCTAAGGTCTCCCTTTTCCCTACTTAAAAGCATTAAAACCGGTAATATCCAATCCTGTAATCAACAAGTGGATATCATGTGTGCCTTCGTAAGTAACTACCGATTCTAGGTTCATCATGTGGCGCATCATTGGGTATTCATTTGTGATACCCATACCGCCATGTATTTGGCGCGCTTCACGACAAACATTCAATGCAATTTCAACACTATTGCGCTTCGCCATAGATATTTGAGCTGAAGAAGCTTTTCCTTCATTTTTCAACTGTCCAAGACGATAAACCAGCAATTGTGCTTTGGTAATTTCCGTCACCATTTCGGCCAATTTCTTTTGTTGCAGCTGGAAACCACCAATTGGTTTACCAAACTGTTGGCGCTCTTGCGAATAGCGTAGAGCACTATCATAACTATCCATTGCCGCACCAATAGCGCCCCAAGCAATGCCATATCTAGCGCTGTCTAAACAGCCAAGTGGCGCACCAAGTCCTGATTTGTTGGGAAGAATATTTGCTTTTGGAACTCGCACATTATCAAACACCAATTCGCCCGTAGCAGACGCGCGTAGCGACCATTTACCGTGCATGGTTGGTGTAGAAAAACCTTCCATACCGCGCTCTACCACCAAACCGTGAATTCGGCCTGCTTCACTCTTTGCCCAAACCACTGCTATATCAGCAAACGGAGCATTCGAAATCCACATTTTAGCACCATTCAAAATTACATGATCGCCATCTTCCTTAAAGTTAGTTACCATGCCAGCTGGGTTGCTACCATGGTCTGGCTCGGTCAAGCCGAAACAACCTACCATTTCGCCCGAGGCTAGTTTTGGCAAGTATTTCATGCGCTGCTCTTCGTTTCCGTAAGCGTAAATTGGATACATTACTAATGAGCTTTGAACCGAAGCCGTTGAGCGCAAGCCGCTATCGCCTCGTTCCAATTCTTGCATGATCAAACCATAAGAAATTTGATCTAAGCCTGGTCCGCCATATTGCTCAGGAATGTATGGGCCAAAAGCGCCAATTTCGCCTAAACCTTTTACCCAAGGCATGTGAAATTCAGCCTTTTCGTATGCGTCTTCAATGATGGGTGAAACTTCTTTCTTAACCCAAGCGCGTGCTGCGTCACGCACTAGTTTGTGCTCTTCGGTGAGCAAATCGTCAATGTTGTAATAATCAACACCTTGGTATCTATCTTCTTTGTTTGCCATCGAGTAAATTTTTCGGTTTGCGAAGTTAGAACAATGTTCTACCAAAAATGATTACGAACTGTCTAGCTTTGCAACATTAAACCCGAGCATGATCGAGCGCAGTTTTCAGAACAATGAGATTTTTTTCATCATTTATGTGATCATTTTTTTGCTGCTCGGTATTTTGCGACAAAGCGAACGCGAACGTTTTCAGGTATTTATAAGGTCATTTACCAATGCAAATAGTATTGAACAACAAATTCGCCAAGAGCGCTCTTTTCTGAGAGTTGGGATTTTTGTGTTTTTGATCAGCCTCATTATTACCAGCGTTTTTCTTGCACAGGCCATGCACTTTGCTGGTTGGCTTTTGAGTTTTTCATTTGGCGCACTGTTTTCATTGATTATCGTTGCCTTATTGTTGTTCACCGCTTTTCGCATGGCCATTTACACCGCGCTTGGTTGGCTTTTCGAAGTAGAAGATCTACAGTTGATTCACACCTTTCATTGGCTTCAAAGCAGCTTTATTTGGGCATTAATCCTACTTCCGGTATCTATCCTTTTCACCTTTGGTTCGGCAGATTGGCAAGCGCATTGGCTCCATGCAGGCCTTATTATGGGGCTCATATTATTTTTAATACGCTCATTACGTGTATTTAGCACTGCGGCTTCAGGTTACCGAATCTCAGTAATCTATAATATTTTTTACCTTTGCGCGCTCGAATTTCTCCCGTTAGCTGTGGTTATCGCGGTGATTTTCAGACAACAATTGGGTTAGCGTTTTTTAAACAGATCGGAATTAAGGTATGAAGGAGCAAGTAGAAGCTAAGAAAAAAGTAAAATCGATTTTGGTTAGCCAACCAAAACCCGAAGGTGACAAAAGTCCTTACTTAGAATTGGCTAAAAAACTCAAGGTAAAAGTAGATTTCAGACCTTTTATTCACGTAGAGGGATTGACTCCACAAGAATTTCGCCAACAACGAATTCAGGTTTTAGACCACTCAGCGGTCATTTTTACGTCAAGAAACGCAGTAGATCACTTCTTTAGAATGTGCACCGAAACGCGTGTAAACGTTCCAGAAAGCATGAAATATTTCTGTATGAGCGAAGCAATAGCTTTCTACCTGCAGAAATACGTGGTTTACAGAAAGCGTAAAATCTTTGTAGGCGAACGTAAGTTTTCTGACCTCATGCCTCTGATCAAAAAACATAGCGGTGAGCGTTATCTTTTACCGTCTTCTGACAAGTTGAAAGACGATATTCTTCAGCAATTGGAGGCCATAAAAGCAAAATATACAAAGAGTACTTTTTATCGCACTGTAATCAGCGATTTGAGCGATTTGGAAGATGTGAAGTATGATATGTTGGTGTTTTTTAGCCCGAGCGGAATCAAATCATTGTATCACAACTTTCCAAACTTTGAGCAAAACGATACACACCTAGCTGCTTTTGGTGCTACTACGCATAAAGCCATTGCTGATCACAACTTAAGACTTGATTGTGCTGCACCTTCGCCAGAGTTTCCTTCAATGACTGCGGCCATTGAGGCTTACCTCAAGGTGGTGAACAAATAAAACAGCCATTAATTGCGCAACTTTGGTGCAACATCAATTATGAGCACCTCAGATTTTTCATTTCCAAGAAACGAACACTTAAAGCATCGCAGGCTATTTGAAACGCTATTTGCCAAAGGCAAAAAAGAATTCAAGTATCCTGTGATGGCCGTTTGGGTAGAAACGGATTTGCTGGACGAAACTCCAATAAAAGCAGGGTTTACAGCTTCTAAAAAAAACTATAAACGCGCTGTAGTGCGCAATTCGCTTAAGCGAAAAATGCGCGAAGCCTATCGCTTGCAAAAAGCGCCATTACTACAATTGCTTCAAGAGCAAAACAAGCAAATTGCTGTTCTATTTGTTACTGTAAAAACCGATAACACATCTTATGAAGTGTTGCAGGATAAAATCCTCTTACTTTTACAAGAAATAGAAGGAAAACTGCGTAATGCTGGCTAAAATTTTTATCGGATTTATTCGTTTTTACCAAGGTGCGATTTCACCTTATTTTCCAGCCACATGCAGATACAACCCAACTTGCAGCGAATATGGAGTGCAAGCCATCAAAAAACATGGCCCGTTAAAAGGCGGATGGCTCACCGTAAAGCGCATCGGAAGTTGTCATCCATTTGGAGGAAGCGGTTATGACCCTGTACCATAAATTCAAGCACAATTCATTAGTATGAAATTGAATAATAGACTTAAAAAAACCATTGTAATTGGCAGCCTTGGCACATTGGCCATTAGCTCATTTGGGTTTATCGAAAGCTATTTCGAAATCTCAAAAAACTTAGACATTTTTTCTTCGGTTTACCGAGAAATCAATGTCAATTATGTGGAAGAAACAAATCCAGGCAGTTTGGTCAAAACGGGTATTGATGCAATGTTGAGATCGCTAGATCCTTACACCAGTTACATTCCCGAATCGCAAATAGAAGATTATCGCATCATGACCACGCAAGAATATGGTGGTATTGGCGCGCTGATCGGAACCCAAGACGGAAAAATCATCATTACCGAACCATATAAAGACAGCCCAGCCGACAAAGCAGGTTTGAAGGCAGGTGATGTGATAGAAGCAGTGAACGGAATTACCACCGAAGGTAAAAACACCGAACAGCTAAGCGAAATGCTAAAAGGGCAAGCAGGAACGGATATTCAAGTGCGCATAGGCAGACCATTGATCAATGAAGAATTTGAAGTGACGGTAACGCGCGAAAAAATCAAGATTGGCGATGTTCCTTATTACGGCATGGTTGACGATAAAACGGGCTATATCAGCCTAAGAAGCTTTACCGAAACCGCTAGCCGCAGCGTGAAAGAAGCGTATCAAAAACTGCAAGAACAAGGCATGGAAAACGTGATTTTAGACTTGCGTGGAAATGGCGGTGGATTGCTTGACGAAAGTGTGAACATTGTAAACTTCTTCGTGCCAAAGGGTTCGCCAGTGGTAGAGACTAAAGGCAAGGTAAAAGAACATTACAGTAGCTACAAAGCACTAAAAGAACCACTTGATACTGAAATTCCAATGGTGGTTTTAATTGACGAAAACTCGGCTTCGGCATCTGAAATTGTTTCAGGAACACTGCAAGATTATGACCGCGCAGTGTTGATTGGTCAAAATAGCTTTGGAAAAGGTCTAGTGCAAATCACAAAGAACATCTCTTACAATTCCATCATCAAGCTGACCATTGCCAAATACTACACACCGAGTGGTCGTTGCATTCAGCGCTTAGATTATGGTCACCGCGATGAAGATGGTCGTGTGTCAGAAATTCCTGACTCATTGATCAAAGAGTTTACTACAACCAATGGCAGAATCGTAAAAGATGGCGCGGGAATCATGCCTGATATTTTTAATGAGCCTCAAGAATACAGCGACTTACTCATTACGTTGCTCACAGAAAACATTCCTTTTGACTACGCTACAGAATATTTCTACAAGCATGATAGTATTGCTCCTGCCAGCCAATTCGCGCTAAGCGATGCCGAATACAATGCTTTTATTGATTATGTGCTCACGCATGATTTAGAGTATAAAACTTCGAGCACCGAAATGATGAAAAAGCTGGAAGAAGTGATCAAAGGCGATGAATTTTGGGAAGAAGTAGACAGTGAATACGCAGCTCTAAAAACAAAGCTTGAACGCAATGTGAAAAACGACATGGAGAAGTTCAAGCCTGAAATAAAGTTGTTTTTGGAGACCGAGATCATTGGCAGATATTATTATTCTCAAGGCCAAACAGAAGCCTATCTCGCTCACGATCAGGATGTGAAAAAAGCTTTGGAAGTATTGAACAATAAAAGCATGTATGCTTCCGTTTTGGACGGCACCTGCGAGACTTGTCTCAACAAAAAGCGATAAGCCGAGCAGCTACCTAACTTAACCTATGCACCTAAAACCTGAGCAGCATCGCTGGATTTATCTGGCTGCTTTGGCATTGGTAGCCATTGGCTTACCGTTGTCTAAGGCAATGATTAGCATTGGCGGAATCACGCTAGCAGCTAATTTTTTGCTCGAAGGAAATTTTAAACAAAAGCTTCAGTCTTTAAAATCTCAACCGACCATTTGGTTGTTTGTGGCTGTGTTTGTGCTGCATGGCATTGGCCTGATTTGGACCACAGATTTTGCGCACGGCATCAAAGATTTTAAGATAAAGCTGCCACTACTTTTCTTTCCAATTGTGATCGGGCTTTCGCCAAGAATCAAGCGAAGCGAGTTTTTGTGGATTGCAGCCTTGTTTTCTGCAAGCGTTATTTTCACTTCCTTTTTCTCTACGTACAAATTCATTCAGATTGTAGATACACCCGATGCTGATTACCGCAGCATTTCGATGTTTACGAGCCACATTCGCTATGGGCTCATGGTGTGCATGGCCTTTTTAATTCTGCTAAACTGCGCTTGGAACGAAGAGAAAAAACTCTGGTTAAGAATCACTTATGTAGCTTTCGCTGCTTGGTTGGGCATTTTCATTTTTTTACTTCAGAGCATGACTGGCATTATAGTCTGGCTGATTTCGAGTTATGTAATGCTGGTTTACACGCTTTTTCACACCAAAAATTTGCTAATAAAGAGGATTGGGCTTTCGATTTTAATTGCTGCTCCGCTAATCACATCTGGGTATTTGGCAAATCAAGTGAAGGCTTTTTATCCAACAGAAAAAGTTGATTTCAGCAGTCTTGAAAAATATACTGCAGGTGGCGAAAAATATGGCCATGATACTACGCTGCTGAGCATCGAAAATGGTCATTACATCAACCTTTACATCGCAGACAAAGAGTTGAGGACCGGTTGGAAAAAACGAAGTGACATTGTGTATCCTGATGGCAGAGATGCGAACGGCAATTTTATCTATACCACGTTGATTAGATACATGACTAGCAAAGGTTTACGAAAAGATTCTGTGGGTTTACAGGCGCTTTCAGATGCAGACATTAAAGCCATAGAAAATGGCGTTGCTAATGTTCGTTTTATTGACGGCAACCCAATTGACAACCGAATTTATACCGTGATTTGGGAATTTGACAAGCTTATTTATGAGCCAAATCCAGAAGGTCATTCTGTAACACAAAGGCTAGAGTTCTGGCAAACGGGCTGGGAAATACTCAAGCAAAATCTGGTATTTGGAGTAGGAACGGGCGATTTAGAAATTGAATACAAAGGCATGTATCAGCAACTTGGTTCTGACCTCGCTCAGGAATTTCAATTGCGAGCACACAATCAATATCTGAGTATTGCCATTGCACTGGGATTGATTGGCTTTTTGGTGTTTATAGCAAGTATCATTTTGCCTTTTATCACTCGGAAAAATGCAAACACCTATTTATACATCGGTTTTTCAATCATACTTTACTTGAGTATGATCAATGAAGACACACTTGAAACACAGGCTGGCGTTACGCTTTATGCTTTTTTCAACAGCTTTTTTCTTTATGCTTTAAGATCGCTTTCGCCAAAAGACGCCAAAGCAGAAGAGTAAACCTCAATGGTTTTTCGTGCGGTTTCTGCCTTAGAAAATTGCTTGATTTTCTCCAATCCGGCAGCAACAAATTCGGCTTTGAGTGATTCGTCATGAATCAATCGTAGCACATGATTGCCCAACGTTTCGTCATCGGCTACATCGGCTAACAAACCGTTTTTTTCGTGTTCAATAATCTCGATGATGCCACCGGCTTTGGTAGCAACTACGGGAACTTTTGCACAAAGTGCATCCAAAATACTGGTTCCTAAACCTTCTGTTTCTGAAGTGATTAAAAAGAGATCTAATTCTGGTAAAATGTCAATGATATCATCTCTAAAACCAGTAAGATAAATGTGCTCTTTCATGCCTTCTGTTGCGATGGCCTCCATCACTTCTTTGCGCATTGGCCCATCACCAATAGCAAAGTACTTGGCTTTTAAACCCGATGCTACCAAACGCTTGGCAGTACGGATAAAAGTGAAATAATCTTTGTGCGGAGCAAGTGCTGCCACGTTGCCAATGAGCATATAATCATCAGGCATTTCAAACTCTTTTCTGAGCTTACTGGTTACTTTGTATTTCGAGAATTTTTCAATATCTACTCCGCTGTGAACCACGGTTAGTTTCGATTTATCTTGAATAGAAGGCGCCATAATTTCCTTTATGGCATTGGAAACACAAATAATCTTAGCAATCTGCGGGTGATTGTATTTGTAAGCGCTCATTCCGGTTTCTTTCACCGCAAAATCGACCCTGCGCGATACAATGATGGGTAATTCCATTTGCGTAAGCACGGCACTTAAAATGGCAAAATTGTGGGCGTGCGAGTCGTGCACATGAATCATGTCTATTTTTTCTCTACGGCATATTTGTGCCACTCTAAAACCAACCATTGGGTTGGCTGAAAACCCTTTGAAATAAGTAACATGATTGATGTGTTTTTTCAAGCAATACTTGTGCACAGCCGAGTTAAAAGGACACATGATTACTTGATGAAATCCCAAAGCTTTTAGCTCTTCGGCTAAATAAAGCAGCTGCTGCTCGCCTCCGCGCCACGTTTTTGGTGATGAAATATGAAGTATCCTCATAAAGGAATTTACTGAAGCTTAAGCAGTTTGTAATATTTTAAATAAGTGGCTCGCGTAGATTGCGTGCAAATAACCCAGCCGAAATATCCGTCTAAAAATCCACGCTTCAAAATGTAACTTTTGATAAACTTAGCCATTGATTTTACAATGATTTTCGGCCACGATGATCTTATTCCAGCTTCAAATTTCGCTTTAGCACTTATATCTGTAAACTTCTCGATTTGACGCTTGTGTTCATCAATGGTGTAAAACGAATAATGAAGCAAATCACCTTTCAAGTGATGGATTTTTGATCCTGCATTAAGCTCATACCTATCGTGCGGATTTACGCCTTTCCACGCACCTAATTTTTTGTTGACTAATCGCAATTTAGTGTCAGGATACCAGCCGCAATGCTTGATCCATTGCCCACAGTAATTGGTCAATCTATTCATGGAGTAGCCATCACAGTCAAAATTTGATTTTGCGGCCAGCACCGATTTTTGGAGTGTTTCGTCCAATGCTTCATCCGCGTCAAGCGAAATGCAATGATCAAAAGTAGCTTCTGCCAAAGCGAAGTTTTTCTGCTGAATATGACCAAGAAATTTTTGATGAATGACACGAGCTCCAAGGCTTTCAGCAATTTCAACGGTGCGATCAGATGATAGAGAATCTACCACCAACACTTCGTCTGCAATGCCTTGCACACTGCGAATACAGCGCTCGATATTTCGCTCTTCGTTAAACGTGATGATGACGGCTGATAGTTTGATCATCTTTTATTCTTGTAAAAACACTCTTCGCACACGTTGCGAAATTTTGGTAAGAATTTCATATTGAATGGTTCCCAGCTTTTGGGCCATTTGCTCCACTTCCTGGCCGCCTTCAAACACAATGACTTCATCGCCTTCTTGCGCATTGGTTTGGCTTACATCAATCATACACATATCCATACAAATATTGCCAACGATGGGGCAGCCAATGCCTTGCCACTTCAGGCTCCAAGCACCATTGCTCAATCTGCGATCAAGTCCATCGGCATAGCCTACAGCCACGGTTGCAATCTTGCGTTCGTAATCGGCCTTGCCTTTCAGGCTGTAGCCAACTACTTCGTTTGCTGCAACGGTTCTGATCTGTACAATGTAACTTTTGAGCGTGCCAAGCGCGTGCACAAATTTGTTGTGTTCGCTGCCTGTAAATCCGTACAAACCAATGCCTAAGCGCACCATCTCAAAATGGTATTGAGGAAAACGAACAATGCCCGTTGAGTTGAGGCAATGCCTCATAAAATCGTATCCTAGGCCTTCAGAAATTTGTACTGCTAACTCCTGAAAACGCGCAATTTGCTGATGTGTAAAATAGTCTGCTTGCTCACTATCCGAAGCAGATAAATGCGTGAAAACACTCTGCACGTGAATGTAAGGCGTGTCTTTTAAAATCTGAATTGCTTCTAATAAATCACTATCATCAAAACCCAGGCGGTGCATGCCCGTGTCAAGTTTTAAATGAATAGGAAATGTTTGAAAAAAGTGGCGAAAACTCTTGGCTGCAGCAACAAATTCGCGCAAGCTTCTCAGTGAGAAAATTTCGGGCTCTAATTCAAATTGAAGCAAGCTTTCATAAGCATTTTGTTCAGGACTCATCACCATAATAGGTGTGCGAATGCCTTGCTTGCGCAACTCAATTCCTTCATCGGCATAAGCCACGCCTAAGTAATCAACCTTTTGCGCTTCTAAGAAATTGGCCACTTCTACACCGCCACTGCCATAAGCAAAGGCTTTCACCATCACCATGATTTTGGTTTCAGGTTGCACCTTCGAACGGAAATACTTTAGGTTTTCGGCAAGTTTTTGCAAATCAATTTCAAGCACGGTTTCGTGATGCTGCGCTTGCAGTTTTTTGGCTAGATTTTCTAGTTTAAATCGCCTTGACCCTTTGATCAAAATGGCTTTTTTACGCAGTGTTTTCTTGTCTAATTGCTTCCAAAACGAGTCAACATCTGCGAAACACTTCACTACAATAGGATCGAAATAAGCTTTGTATTTTTCGATTTCTGGTCCAATACCCACTAATTGATAAACCTGCGTTTCGCGCAGCATTTCGCCTATTCGTTTGTATAAAGCGGCTGGGTGCATATTTTCTGAAAAATCAGAAAGAATGACCAATTTATCGCGATCAACTTGGGTAGAAAGATGCTCGAGTGCGGCTTGTAACGAACCCAAATCTGAATTGTACGAATCATCAATTAGCACACTGTTTTCGATGCCTTGCTTCACCTCCATGCGCATGGCCACCGGATTTAATCGTTCTAGTTTTTGAAAAAAAGATTGGCTTGCTTGGTGTTTGTAAAACGCTAGCGCAACACAATGCACCGCATTTTCTATGCTTGCCTTATCAGTAAATGGAATAGAAAACTGAAATGATTCTTGTAAATGTGTAACCTCAAAAGTGGTTTTAGAAGCCTGAATATTGATGCTTTGCACAAAAACATCAGCATCTGGTTGCTTGGCAGACCAAGTATAGCAGCGCCTTTTTTCGTCTGCATTCAACCAATCAAACCAATGCTGATCTTGACAACAAATGACTTTTTTAGCGCTGTGAAACAAGCCCCACTTTTCGTGAAATTTTTGTTCTTCGTTTTCAAAATGCGCGGCATGTGCATCGCCAATATTGGTAAAAAGTCCAATGGTTGGTTTTATCATTCCTGCCAATCTAGCCATTTCGGTTGGTTGAGAAATGCCAGCCTCAAACAGCGATAGATTGTGGTTTTTGTTGAGTTGCAACACCGATAAAGCCACACCTATTTGCGAGTTGTAACTTTTTGGGCTTCGGCAAATCGAAAACTGATCTTCAAGCAAAGCATTGAGCCATTCTTTCACAATGGTTTTTCCATTACTACCGGTAATTGCCACTATTTCGGTTTGAAAATTATCACGGTGTTCAGCCGCTATTTTTTGCAGCGCAGTGATTACATGATCAACCAAAACAAAATTGGCTTGACCATCATATTCTTGCGCCCATTTATTGTCAGAAACTAGGAAATGATGCACGCCTTTTTCGATCAATTCTGGAATAAACTGATGCCCATCAAAGCGAGAACCTTTGATAGCGGCAAATAAAGCTCCGCGTTTATCCAAATCTCGATGATCGATGATTACCCTCGAAACCGAAGAACCTGGAAGGTTTATCTGCGCTTTTCCTTGACAAAAGTCTGCAATGGTTTCGATGGTGTAATTCATGTGTGCGAAGCTAAGATTTAGTTAAAGGGATTTTAGCGGAAGCCTCACGAGCATAATGAATCTTAAGAAGCTCAATTTCCGTTTATTAAAGATTTCAACTCAGCCTTGCTTGGCAAAACCGTTCTATACTTACTTGCAAAAATCTGCTTGTTATCTTCTGGCAATGTGTATTCAACAACCGAGTCGCTTTTGTTTTGACAAAGTACGATACCTATTGTTTGGTTTTCTTCATCAAGCTTCAACTCTCTATCATAATAGTTTACATACATCTGCATTTGACCCAAGTCTTGGTGTTTGAGCTCACCAATCTTTAGATCAATAAGAACAAAGCACTTCAGTAGTCGATTGTAAAATACCAAGTCAATCCTAAAGTGCTTATCATCAAAGGAAATTCGCTTTTGTCTTGCTACAAACGTGAATCCATTGCCAAGCTCCAACAGAAAATGTTCTAGTTTATTGATAATTTCTTCTTCAAGTTGATTCTCTGAGTAAACTGCTTTTTCGGGAAGCCCTAAAAATTCCAGAACATATGGGTCCTTGATTGCATCTTTAGGTTCTTGAAATACGAGCCCTTTGTTAGCCAGTTCTTTAACTTTATTTTTATCTCTACTAATTGTAAGACGAGTATAAAGTGCCGAATCAATTTGTCTTTGAAGTTCTCTTACACTCCAACTGTTTTTATTAGACTCAATTTCATAAAATGAGCGTTCGCTCTCATCTTCAATTCGCATTAATGTTAGGTAATGCGACCAGCTCAAATTGAATTCGTCAGACAGTGTCTGTCGTTTTGCTAAATCATCAGATTCTGAGATTAATGCCTGGGATTTTGAATAAATTAAATAAAATTGACGCATCTGTTTAAGGTTACTAGCAGAATAACCTTTACCAAATTCATTTATTAAGGTTTTGGATAGGTTTGAAAGTAGCTCTGTACCGTATTCTGCTCTTTCTTTTCCATTCTGTTGTTCTTCAACAATCAATCTACCGATTTCAAAATAGGTAAGCACCATTGTATGGTTTACAGACCTAACAATTTTTTCTCGAGCTGATTGAAGCAGCCTAATTATTTCAGAATAGAATTTATTTCCATCAACATGATCTTTCATAACTTTTCAAGTCTATGACAAGGATGGTTTGAAGCCACCTCCGTTCAATTCAAATGTAGCAATCCTGATAGTAGATTTTTTTATAACAAAAGGCGATTTGAAGTGGTTTTTGCAAAAAAAAGGCGACCTATTGCTAAGCCGCCTTTCTAACAAATCTGATTTTATTTTAGTGTGTCTCTTCTGGTTTTTCAGTAGCTGGAGTCGCACCAATATGTTGACCTAAAAAGCCTTCCATAGCTCTGTAAAAGTCATACTTGTTTTCTTGGTTTCGGAAACCATGGCCTTCGTTGTCTTTTACCATGTATTCTACTTCTACACCGCGTGCTTGCATAGCTTCTACCATTTGGTCAGATTCTGATTTTACTACACGTGGATCGTTTGCCCCTTGAGCCACGAAAAGTGGAGCAATTATTTTATCTGCATTTAAGGCAGGCGAAGTAGCAGCCATGCGCGTGCTGTCCGCTTCATCGTTAGGATTACCAACCATTTCATACATCATTTCTAGGTAAGGCGCCCAGTATGGCGGAATTCCATTCATGAATGTGAAAAGGTTTGAAACGCCTACGTAATCAACTCCACAAGCATAAAATTCCGGGTCTTTTACCAAACCTTGAAGTGTTGCATATCCACCATAGCTACCGCCATAAATTGCGATGCGCTTTGGATCTGCAATGCCACGATCAATCAACCATTGTGCACCATCTTGAACATCTTCTTGCATTGACAATCCCCATTGGTCAAAAGATGCTTCCCAAAATGCACGGCCATAGCTGGTAGAACCTCTAAAGTTCATTTGCAACACGGCATAACCTCGGTTTGCCAAAAACTGTACTTCTGGATTAAAACCCCACTGATCTCTAGCCCATGGACCACCATGCACATTTACTATTACAGGTAAATTCTTAGCATTTTCTAAGCCTTTCGGCAATGTCAAATAACCATGAATGGTCAAGCCATCACGAGATTTGTATTCGATTGGCTCCATCGCAGCCATTTCGTCTTCATTGATCCAAGGACTTACGTCAGCCAATTTGCTCATGGCTTTGGTTACTTTGTCATACAAGTAATATGCACCCAAAGAACGGTCGCTATAGGTGCGAACGATGTACTTCACTTCATCTTTGGTAGAACCAGAAATAGCGATTTCGTAGCCTGGCAATTGGTTTTGAATGTCTTCGTAAGTAGCTTTTGCATCAGCATCAAAAAAGTGACGCTCGCTTTTAGCAGCAGTATATGATGCACTCAAAATCTTCTTGTCTTTTCTGCTGTATGAAATGCGGCTCACATCATTGTACTCGTTTTCATACAACACTTCCGCTTCTTTTGCTTCAGCTACATCAAACAAAATAGCAGCTGACTTATCACGTCCAATGTTAGATGTGGCATACAGATTCTTATTGTCAAAAGTGAAAAATTGAGGATCTAAGCTCTCTTTGAAATTGGTAGTAACCAACGTTTTCCAAGGAGATTTTTCAGTGTCGCGATACATGATAGAAGTGTTGACTCCATCAGTAGTTGTCGCCACTCTTATCTTGCCTTCATGGTCTGTCATCCAACCCGTAATATTTCCTGGGTTTTCAGCCACCATGGTCAATTCACCTGTTTCAAGATTTAAGCGATATGGATCAAAAATTTGAGGATTACGTTTATTCAAACCAACAATCATTTCTGCTGGAAAGTCTTCTAAATCATCAATGATTTGCGTTACTACACCTTCCATTTTGGTCAAGGCTTTTTCTTCTCCCGTAGCTACATCTGTTGCTACTAAATACCAGTTTTCGTCACCACCTTCGTCACGCACATAAACCAGTTTGTCATTGTTTGCCCAGAAATAACCAGCTATATCGCGATCAGTTTGAGCAGTAACGCGCTTGGTTTCTCCTGTTTCAATGTTTTGAACATGGATGTTTTTGCGATTTTCAAAAGGAGCCAAATACGAGTAGTATTTGCCATCAGGTGAAATTTGATAACCCGTTTTTTCTGGGTTTTTAAAGAAATCTTCGAGTGCGATTGTTGGTGCCGTTTGGGCCATAGGTTCTTCTGCTTTTTTGGTTTCGCCAGCTCCACAGCTGCTAAGCAAGCCGAGAGATAAGGCTAAACCAGCCATTGGAATAAGTGTTCGTTTCATAGGTTTTGCGATTTAGAAGCCAAATTAAGCTAAAGGTTTGAAGAGAAGGCTATCGTCTTGTGTTCAATGGTTGAAAAGTAGTTTTTTCGGTGGCTTTAGCTCTGGTGACTGAGCGTAGCCGAAGCCACCGAGCTCCGTCTAGATGATAGACAAAATCTGCTTTTGGCTTTTAGAGTCAATACCACGCAGTGCTTACAACCGAAAGGCGGAATTGTATAGGTGTAGCACGGGCCATGACTCAGAAGCTTTCGGTCAACTCACCGGTGACTATCCTTCGACCTTTCTCGCTGAGGCGAGAAGCTCAGGATGACACCTACGTTTTGTGCATTGAACCAGACTAAAACACACGACTCCGGAGGAGTCAAACATCTGTAACAACATCCATCTGCTTGCGCCCTCGACTCCAGCGGAGTCGAACAAAAATTGTGACAGCGACTTGGTGGCTTTGGTTCTGGTGGCTGAGCGGAGCCGAAGCCACGAACCAAAACTGAGCATTACATTTGCCGCATGCAAAACAGCAACGAAACCACGCCCGATAACGCCAAGAAAGACCGATACGACAAAGCTTACCTAAGGCTAGCCACTGAGTGGGCCAAGCTTTCGCATTGCAAGCGCAAGCAAGTGGGCGCTATCATTGTGAAAGATTCAACCATTATTGCAGATGGGTTTAACGGCACACCTACCGGTTTTGAAAATGAATGTGAAGACGAAGAAGGTAACACTAAATGGTATGTGTTGCATGCCGAAGCCAACGCCATTTTAAAAGTGGCTAGAACTACTAACAATGCTTACGGAGCTACACTTTACTTGACACACTCACCATGCAAAGACTGCAGCAAACTGGTGCTGCAAGCTGGCATTAAGCGCCTAGTTTATATGGAAGCTTATAAAGACCGCAGCGGACTTGATTTTCTTGAAAAAGCTGGATTGAAAATTCAGCAAATAGCTGACCCTACTGCTTAACGTAGTGTGTAATTCGGTGATTTATGTAGCAGAATCCGCCCTGTTCGTATTGAATTAACTCGGTTATTTTTCCCTTGTTGTTTTCCACAAATCGCAGTTCTTTTTCTACACCATTCATGTAGATGTGCGCTATTATAGTGTCTTCATCACCAAAGCTTTGTTCTCTAAAAGAATACTGAAAGTACTCAGGGTTTCTGTAGGTTATCGTATCGCCCCAAAAATTAACCTTACTTACATCGTATTCAAAATAGCCTAAGTAGGGTCTGATATTGTTTACGAGAACAGAACCTTGAATTACTTTTTTGTTCGTAAAAACCATTTTACCTGGGTTGCTGTATGAAAAAACAACGCCATCTCCGGGGAACTCTTCATTAGGACAGTTTCCTGTAGACTCAAGGGTTTCTTCTAATAATTCGATTTCGTAAGTGCCTTTTAATTTTCGGTTTAATCCATCAGAGTCACTGCAGCTTGTAAAGGTGATGAGCAACGCAATAGGCAGTAGGTTTAAATATTTGAATGACATAGCAGCAATTATTTAGATAGATAGTAGGTGACAGCGTTTCCCCAATAAAAGACCGATATGTCTTTGGTCATCAATTCGGTAGCGTAGTTGGTTCTTTCAGTACCATCCGTAGAATACATTACCACTTCCATATGGTTATTGCTTAATATTTGAAAATATTCATAGTAGAACTCCTCATTCGTTCCATCGCTCAGTTCTATGCTACCCTCATAAAAATCGTTCGTCACCGCAAACTCACTTTCAAAATCGGCTCTTTTGGTTGTAAACTTTATAGTGCCAGTAGTTCCCGATGGGCGACCATAATATTCGATCTCGTCCACATTCCATTTGCTTTGAAGTGCTTTTACAAAAAGCCGTTCTTTTTGTTCGTCTTTTCGGCACGAATACAGGCTTAAAAACAAAGCCAGTAGCATGGTTGTTTTAAATGTAATTAGTTTCATTTTTAAGTTCTAAACTGCGAAAATAATTCAACTTGAAAATTCGAAAAATAGGATGAAGTTCGTATTTTATCCAAACCGAGTTTGATGCGAAAAGTACAGGCTAGGGTTAGCTTTAAAATCTTTGACTCTTGCGCGAATGCTGCAACTTATTACTTTCACCGCTCATGAACAAAAAAGCAGGTCTTCCATTTTTACTTGCCATTTCTATGGCCATTGGTGTATGGCTCGGAACCGGTTTGCAAAGTCCTTTTGCAAAAGATGACCGCAGCGAGGCTCGGCAAAAAATGGATCAAATCATGCGCTATGTCGAAGAAGACTACGTTGACACCATTTCGCGTGAAAACCTCGAAGACGAACTCATCGCTTATTTGCTTCAGCGCCTCGATCCGCATTCGTACTATATTTCTGAAGATGACTTGGCTACCATGCAAGAACCGCTAGAAGGTGGTTTTGAAGGCATTGGTGTGTCTTTCAATTTGCGCAACGATACTATTTACATTATCAATACCATAAAAGATGGCCCAAGCGACAAAGCAGGTTTATTGCCAGGCGATCAAATTGTAGGCGTAAATGGCGATACTATTGCCGGTACTGGACTCGATAATAAAACCGTGATGGCATTGCTTAAAGGGCCATCGGGCAGCGATGTGCAAGTGCAGGTAAAACGCGCAAACGAAAAAGATTGGTTGAGTTTTGACTTAACCCGCGGTTCTATCGCCATTCATAGCATTGACGCGGCTTATATGTATGACGACACTACAGCTTACGTAAAGCTTGCACGATTTGCGAAAACCACTTACCAAGAATTTCAAGATCGTGTTTACCCTTTGCGGGAAAAAGGAGCAACAAGCATCATCATAGATTTGCGCAGCAATGGAGGTGGTGTGCTAGATGCTGCAACAGATTTAGCAGATGAATTCCTTGAAAAAGGAAAGCTCATCACATACATCGAAGGAAAAAACAGACCCAGAAAAGATTATTTCGCCACAGAAAAAGGACGTTTTGAAAACACGAAACTCACCGTAATTATTGATCAATTTAGCGCAAGCGCATCTGAAGTATTTGCTGGCGCTATTCAAGACCAAAAGCGCGGAACCATCATTGGCCGAAAAAGCTATGGCAAAGGCTTGGTGCAAGAAGAAAACGAGTGGAGCGATGGTTCTGCAACTAGACTAACCGTAGCGCGCTACTACACGCCAAATGGCAGAAACATACAACGCGAATACGAAAGCATTGCCAGCACTTCGTTTTCGCAAAACGACAGCATCGAAATAGGCGGAATTGTACCTGATTTTGAAATGGAACGCGATACTGTAGGCGTTACTTGGCTTTATGCCGAAATTGTGCACCGTGGATTGCTCAATGACTTTGTATACGCTTATCGCGATAAGCACTTTAACGAACTGAAAAACCTAGATGCAGATGCGTTTATTGCCAATGTGAGTATTGATACCATTGGCGTTGACTTTAAGCAATACGTGCAAGAAAACGATGTGTTTATAGATGAAAGCGAATGGCAAATTTCTCATGACCGCATGCTCACTCGTGTAAAAGCCATTTTAGCCCGCAGCCTTTTTGATGATGAAGTTTACTACCGCATTTACAACACGATGGATCCGTATGTGATGAAGGCGGTGGAGTGAACAGTCTTCTATCTGATCTTCTATTTTGATGTGTAGACTAAACCTATAGAAAAATCGTTCAGGGCATATCTCAATTAAAGATGATGATGCGTGTTGCCCTACTAACCTTGTTTCTCTTTCTTTCAATTTTCTCTTTTGGTCAAGATCGAAGGCACGCAATTTCGGCACATTATGGCGCATCTGCTTCGCGCATATGGTCGGATGCCAACCCAGGAAGAGGAAAACAACAAAATATATTTGCGAACGCGGCTTTCATAGAGTATCGAATTGTTTCATGGAAACCATTTCTTCAGTTTCATGTTGGAGTAAACTACCTAGAGCGTGGCTTAAGATTTAGAAGAGAACGAGCAAATGGCAGTGTTTCAATAACACGTGAAACATTTAGCTTTTTAGGCGCTAAAACTTCAGCTTCAATAAGTGTAAGACAGTTCAATGCAGAAGTTGGCCTTCTCATTCAAAACACACTTTCTTGGAAACTTGCCCGAGACGGAACAATTATGTCGACCGATGTTGATTATTATCCTCAAATAACAGCTTCAACCTTTTTCGCGGCAGGTTATGATTTTAAACTAAAACCCAAAGTTGATTTTTGTGCGAAGGCCTTCATGAGCAATTCACCATTCTTCAACAAATGGAACTATGGTGTTTCCATTGGTTTGCAATATCAATTTGGAAAGGAGATCACTTCAATCTACAGTTCTGAAGAATAGTCTACTCCACCACTGCAGAATCTGCTGCTGCGCTGTCGTTTTCCATCACTTCTGGTTCAGCTGCTTTGGCTTCCTTTTCAAGCTTTTCCATGATTTCGTTCACCTTACGGTCAACAGTGGCTGCGTTTTCTGCTTGCGCTTTAGCTTGTTCTTCTGCACTTGGGCCGCAAGCTATGGCAGTGATAGCAAGGATGGCAGAAAGCAATAACAGTTTTTTCATGTTTAAGTAGGTTTTAAGTCAATTAGAATCTAAATCTTTGAGACGAAGTTAGGCGATTTCGAAACACGTTCATTCTGAACAATTTTGCTTGAAATCGCGTTACAAATACATTGTTTAACTATATAAAATCAAATAAAAATGGCATTTGAATTACCATCACTGGACTATGCATACGATGCGTTGGAACCACACATCGATGCTAGAACCATGGAAATCCACCACGGAAAACACCACGCAGGTTACACAACAAACTTAAATAACGCAATTGCTGGCACAGAGCTAGAAGGCAAATCGATCGATGATATTCTTACAGGATTAGACATGAACAATGCGGCTGTAAGAAACAATGGCGGTGGTTTTTACAACCACAGTTTGTTTTGGAAAATAATGACACCAAACGCTGGTAGCGCACCTTCAGACGAGTTGGCAGACGCAATCAATGCAGCATTTGGTTCGTTCGAGTCTTTTAAAGACGCTTTCGCGAAAGCTGCTGCAACACGTTTTGGCTCAGGTTGGGCTTGGCTTTGTGTACACGTTGGTGGCAAAGTAGAAGTTTGTTCTACCGCAAATCAAGATAACCCTTGGATGCCAGGTGTAGGTTGCACAGGCACACCCATTCTTGGCCTTGATGTTTGGGAGCACGCTTATTATTTAAACTATCAAAACCGCAGACCTGATTACATCAATGCGTTTTTTAACGTGATCAATTGGGACGAGGTTTCAAAGCGATATGCTGCTGGAAAGTAATTGCTAGTATTTAGTTATTAGTAAGTAGTATTTAGTAAACCCTGACGCGCATAGCGCGTCAGGGTTTTTTGGTTTTAAACGTTTTATAGAAAACCAAAAAGCCCCGTTGACGCGAGGCTTTTCAAAATTTTAAAAAGAGAGGTGGTCATTAAGACCTTCAGCGTGTTCTGCTGCTTCGTGATGTTCTGTTCCGTGATCAGAACCATGATCACCGTCACCGTGCGAGCGTGGAGATAGAAGACTAAATATTATTACCAGTAAAAAGGATATTGCAATACCACCCCAGACAGAAGCTGATTTCATCATCAGAGT
>Ga0100380_10000593_pt1 | contig 40242 bp, 39 predicted proteins | sample CryGeymeta201504_FD_80417 | JGI IMG/M metagenome (GOLD analysis project Ga0100380, IMG submission 80417) | Groundwater microbial communities from Crystal Geyser aquifers in Utah, USA - Crystal Geyser metaG 2015-04 | ecosystem: Environmental > Aquatic > Deep subsurface > Groundwater | place... | reverse complement strand
GAAAAAACGCCTGTCCATCTGCTCTGACTCCTTCAATGCGAAGCAAATCACCCAAAACTTGCCAATCAGTATGCGCCAACTCCCCCACCAATTGTGCTCTTAGAGCGTATACAGGAGGCTGAGAGGCTCCTGCTCCATTTATTAGGGTAAGTAAATCAACAAGCGGTATATCTACTTCAGAAGCTCCAAAAGAACGACCCGGACCACAAGTAACTCTGGTGTTGTCTAAATCAACCTCGGCCCACTCTGGTGCAGACCAAATAAAAACCACCGAAACACTCGTTAAAACAACAAAAAAACTGCCGTAGACAAACCTAAGCAATCGATACCAATAACGCTTGCGCGTCTCAAAAAAAACCTGGGGTGACCCCAAAAAAGATGCCATATAAGAAGCTCAACCTTGTCTCACGATTTACTCGTGAGACTTCAACGAGATCAACAAGTGAACCTACACAAAAACGATTGGTATTTTTATAGTAACAGATAATTGTCTTTTTGCGATATATCTGCTATCCTGTGGCATCTTGAAACGCCTATGAATACCCCTCAAATAAGACTCAATAAATGGCTGGTAGATGCAGGTGTCTGCTCTCGTCGCGAAGCCGACCGCTTAATTGAAGCGGGACAGGTTAGAGTCGACAATAAACAAGCTTCTTTGGGTCAAAAAATAGCTGGAAACGAGCAAGTTGTTGTAAAAGGACGTACAGTTGCTCGAAACGCCCCAAGCAAAAAAAGAGTCTATTTGGCTTATCACAAACCAATTGGAATAATTTGTACAAGTGACAGCAATGCTCACGATAACATTATTGATGCAGTTCATTACAAAGAACGTGTTTTTCATGTAGGTCGCCTAGATGTTGCCTCAAGTGGACTCATTTTACTCACAAACGACGGTAACATGGTTAACCCACTCCTCAGAGCCGAGGAGGGTCACGAAAAAGAATACATTGTAGAAGTAGAAGAACCTCTAAACAGAATGTTTGTTGATCGAATGCAAACTGGAGTCATGATTGAAGGACAAAAAACACGTCCTGCAATTGTAAAACGCATGGGTCCAAATATGTTCTCTCTCACACTTACAGAGGGGCGCAACAGACAAATTCGTCGCATGTGTGAAGCTTTGGGATATAATGTAAAACGCCTCAAACGAATTAGAATCATGCACATCAGTTTAGACAATCTTCCACCCGGAAAATGGCGTCACTTAACTGACGAGGAAACACGCACGCTCCTGCAAAAACTCAACCTCACAAAAGAATCATTGTAACGCTCAACGACATGTCTTTCAACCTAGACACTCCACTTAGTGAAATACCAATTGTTGGACTAGCAAAAGCTCGTCAATTTCAACGATTGCATCTCGAAACATTACGAGACATTCTTTGGGATTTTCCGGTTAGACACGAGGGTCTAGCTGGTAAAACTGATTTAGTCGACGTAAAACCTCGTAAAAAAGTTTCATTGTACGGAATTTTGCGCAATATTACCCATGCTCCGCACCCAAGCAATCCCAAACTAATGGTAACCACAGCATGGTTAACAGACGAAACTGGCTACTTGGAACTTGTTTGGTTTCATCAGGGATTCATTCAGGAGAAAATTAAGGACGGCATGAGTGTTCAAGTTGTAGGTCGTCCTGAAGGTAAAGAAACTTTACGCATTACAAATCCGGACATGGAAATTATTAGCGAGGCTGGTATTTACGAAGGCAATGCTCGCCCCGTTTATAGAGTAAGTGGTGCAATCACCCAAAAACTACGCCGACGTCTAGTTGATTTAGCAATTCCTTTTGCTTCGTCTGTTTTAGAATGGTTGCCAAAACAAATTCGTGAAGCCAAAAAACTACCCTCCCTACCAGATGCCATTCGCACACTACACCAACCGGCAGACGAATCAGAACGAGAACAAGCTCTTATTCGCTTGAAGTTTGGTGAATTCTTTTTGCATCATATTTTGTATGCCCAAGCTCGTCGTGAACTCATGAAAACTCGAGCACCTGGAATTCCGTCCAATCAAAAAGTGCTAAATAAAGCCCTTAAGAGTTTACCTTTTCCATTAACTGCAGCACAAAAAAAAGCTCTGAACGCTATTTTAGAAGACATCACCAAAGAAACCCCCATGAACCGTTTACTCGAAGGAGATGTCGGTACCGGAAAAACTGTGGTTGCGGCCCTGTCTGCTGTTATGGTTACTGCTTTTGGTTGGCAAAGTGCTCTTCTTGCACCAACAGAAATTCTTTGTGATCAACACGGAGAATCTTTGGAAGAGCTTTTTGGTAAAACTTTACGAATCGCTGTTTACACTCGCAGCATTCAACGCATTCAAGGAAAATCTTGTACCGTAGAAGAAATTCGTTGTGCTCTAGCTGCTGGCGAAATAGATTTGATTATTGGGACTCACACTCTTCTTTCAAAAGAAGTCTCTTTTGCCAAACTGGCTCTCATGATTGTCGATGAACAACAACGTTTTGGTGTGCGCCAAAGACAAGCTCTAAAAGATCGCCACGGTGATGCCGATGGTATTCCCCATCTTCTATCAATGACAGCGACTCCAATTCCCAGGTCACTGGCTTTGGTTCTTTATGGTGATTTAGATCGATCGCTACTCGACGAATATCCAACAGATCGCCAAAACATCGATACTCGCATTGTTTTACCTACCCAAGAAGATCAAGCCTACGAAACAATTCGTCGTGAGTTATCTCATGGTCGTCAGGTTTTTGTGGTTTGCCCTATTATCGAACCTTCTGATGCTTTTGGTGATCATTCTGTAGAACAAACATACAGAGCTTTTTCTGAAGGACCTTTTGAAAATTACAAACTAGCCATGCTCCACGGAAAATTGGCCTCCAAAGAGAAAAATGCTGTCATGCGTGCTTTTGCTGCCGGACAAATCGATATGTTGATTTCGACTACCGTTGTAGAAGTTGGAGTGGACGTTAAAAATGCCACCATCATGTACATAGAAGGAGCGGAAAGATTTGGACTAGCTCAGCTTCACCAGTTGCGTGGACGAGTGGGTCGTGGAACAGAAAAAAGCCAATGTTTCCTTCACCCCACAGAAAACGTGACTCCCTTGGCTTTAGAACGACTAGAAGCAGTTGTTGGTAGTCAAAATGGCTTTGAGCTTGCTGAAAAAGACCTAGACCTTCGAGGACCGGGAAACGTTTTTGGAACAGATCAGTCTGGTTTTGGACAGTTTATGTACGGGTCATTTTCCGACATGGATTTGATTGTTGATGCCCGAGAAGACGTACGAGAATTACTAGAAAGAGACCCCGACATGAAAACAGCTCCGCTAGTTAAACACGAGTTGAAACGCTACATAAAAACAATTCACTTTGAGTAATTAAAAAGTCACTGTATCATGCGAGTATAATACATATTGTTGTATTTGATCGTATGAAAAACAAAACAAGAACGCTCATTCTCTGTATACCCATGTTCTTGTCTTTGGTTGTGCCTTCGCAGCTACTAGCCGTTTCAATCCAAGAAAGACTAGCCGGACGCATTCTACTCGCTATAGAAGATCATGGAGAGGCTTGGTACATAGACCCAATCACAAAAGAAAGAACATACCTAAAAGACGGAGCTTCTGCCTTTGCATTACTCCGATCAAACGGACTTGGCATAAGTGAAAAAGACTTTAAAACACTAGAGGCTAAAAAGAGATCATTACTAAATAGACTGTCTGGTCGCATTGTTTTGCGCGTTCAAGCTCACGGAGAGGCATACTACATAGATCCAATCAGCAAAAAACTGGCTTATTTAAAAGATGGACCAGCTGCTTTTGAAATACTCCGAACTTACGGACTCGGTATAAAAACCATGGAACTTTCTAATGTTCCTGTTTCGAGTAAATCCACTATCCCTGTACCGGCAAACGACACATTAACCAACGAATCATCTCTTCAATCAACTTGGGTTAATTTGATCAACTCCAGACGCATGTCTTTTGGTTTATCTACTCTCAGTATTTCACCAGATCTACAAACAAGTTCAGACATTTGGGTAAAATATTTGGCAGGTCTACAAACCATAACCCACACTCGACCAGCTAATGAATCACTAATCAACTGGGCTCAAAGACAAGGGGTAACAGTCAAACAAAATGCTCCAGCCGGAACTTCCCTCTTTGCAGAAAACCTTGGAATAATAACAACCGGAACTGGCGAAGCCGAGTTAATCGCCAGCACCAAATCCCTTTTCAACATGATGCTCAGCGATAAAACAGGACACCACTACCAAACAATCCACGACCCCTCCTGGACAAACATGGGAATTGCCTTTTACCTCACCCCACTCTCAACCGGCAAAGCGACTCTTTACGCAGTTTTCCACTACGCCAATAAATAATTGGGGGGTCTGACCCTGAATCTGGAATTGGCTCATTTGTCAGTGAAAAAATCGACTTTTCTTTTGATAACCGCTGATCAATTCCACTTTTTTCACCACCTATTGTCATTCTGCCTGCCCGCCGCAGCTTTATAAGCGTAGGAGGGAACGAAGTGAAGACCGGCGGAGCCGGAGTGGAACAATCTGTCTTTTTGTGATCATGTACAGGCTCAGATCCTTCATTACATTCAGGATGACAAACTTTTCATTCCTTTCTACGTTTGTGAGACTTTGATGGACAAGCAGTTCTCCGTTACATTGCTCAGGACGACAAACATTACAAGAGGAATGCAGTCTCGAGACGATGGTTACAACAAAACATGACACAATACGACCTGACCCCTCCAAACCAAAAACACGACATCGTATGAAGTCGTGTTTTTTATTTACCCAGATTCTCTATGGCAACTGTTCACTAAACAGTCTATCTTCACGGGCTGTTACAGTTAATCCTATTGGTAAGGTCTGCCAACTTCCAGGTAGCTGTTTCACAAAGCGTGATTGAAAGTTGTTGGCATAATTATCTGACATTAAGCGTCGTGTGCTTCCTGTTATGTACCAGACACTATTTTGTCCGGGTGTTTTCATGAGAGATCCCTCCGGCCAAGACGAAGTTAAGTCAGCGAGGGTGATTTTGCTACCAACCGTAAACTGCGTAAAGAAAGTTGGCTCTACATCGATAATGTTTTTATTCCAGTTGCTTCCACCTAATTTTAAAGCGGCAGATTCATCTCCTATCCAGTGCAAAACGTATCCCGGACTGACATAATAAGTTTTTGGATCAGACTGGATTTTTACCCAATGAGTACCAGGACGCACTAATATTGGTGTCCCCAAAGGAACGCTGGCCAAAGTAGTGCTATTAACCTCCTTAATAGAAGAAGAAAAACCTGAGTACCAAGAGAGGAACACAGCTTCCGTTGGAAACGGGTGACGCTTGGCATCTAATCCAATGTAGTAAACCGCTGCATCTACACTTGTATTTGGATTACCGTCATTGAATAATTTCACCAAAGTATCTACAGGTAAATTAACTGGCAATAAAGCATTTGCTGCAGAACGAGACAAAAGAACGGGTCTATTTGAATTTGTAGGAGTAGGTGTTTGAGAAGAACCTGAGCCGATCACAAAGGCCGCATCTGATTCGTCTATTGAAATCACGGTATTTGAAGAATCTCGACATTCAATACGAAGTCTGGCAGTACTTGTTGCACTCGAGGCAGCACTAGGAACATACCACTCATAAGTACCATCATTTGGTGTGCCGGTTACAATCACATTCCAAGCACCACCAGCAGTACTCTGTTGATAGATTACAGCGTTAGTAATGGTAGTCCCCGAAGAAAGCCAAGTGACTTCTTTGATTGTGCCCTGAGAAAGAGTCTCTCCTCCATTTGGTGAGGTAATTCGACAAGAAGGACCAGTAACAACCGGGGCTCCGCCGCCGCCACCTCCTCCGCCTCCTCCTCCGCCACCACCACCGGTAGAGTCGTCATCTATATTTATAATCGTAACAGAAACAGGATCAAGAGCAGCATACAAAGCATCATCAGAACCAGTCACATCCAAAACAGCATGGTAAGTAATATTTCCATCCAAAGTATGATCATCCGCACCAGTTACAGTAACAGTTTGAGGTGTACTCCAATTACCTAATCCACCTCCTCCGGGTGCAGTAAATGTAAGAGAAGAAGGCGAAACTGTACCTTCTGAGGTATCGTCAGAGGTAACACCAATCACTACATCGTCAGTTGGCTCTGTATCTAAAACGACAGTAAAAGTAGCACTGACACCTTCTTCCGTAGTATTTCCGGAAATTACAGAAGCAGTTACACCGGATTCCAAGAAAGTATCAGAAGCAACAGCAATATCTCGATCAATCACAGCGTCTTCTGCTGTGGTAGTAAGAATTGTATAAGTTCCACCAGCACCGCCGACTGTAGGATTAATGATTCCATCAATTGTGCAAGTTTGAGTACCGGCAGCTTCTAGGGTACCATCATTTTGACGTTCTATAATCATTGTTTGACCAATAACTGACGTAAAAAAAGTACCATCCATTGTAGAACAATCTCCACCAGAGGCACCGGACACATCAAAACCTTCCGGATATACAATCTTTATTTTACCAGCTGTTTGAATGGAATTAGTTGTAGTAAAAGTTATTGTATTAGTGGTTGTGGCACCGGCTATCAATCTTGCTGGTTCTACGTTTGTGCTGGTTAAATTATCTGTAGTACTTGCCAAGCTAAAGAAGATACTGACGGAATCCCCTGTCGTATTTACTGTTACCAAATCAGGGTCATTGTCATTGTTTAAATCAGCAATCGCCAAAGATGACGGAGTTAGTCCTGTAGCATAACTAGCACTAGAAACAAAAGAACCATCGCCATCGTAGGTTAAAATTGAAACTGTAGAATCGTCATAATTAGCTACAGCCAAATCAATATCTCCATCATGATCTAAATCGGCAGAAGATACGAATTGTGGATTAATTCCAGTAGGAGAATCGGCTTTGACAGCAAAAGTACCGTTTCCAACACCTTCAAAAAAAGAAACAGAATTGCTATCACTGTTAGTAACAACCAAATCATTATATCCATCACTATAAAAATCAGCGGTAATTATAGATGTTGGAGCTGATGCTGTGGTCAAATCTGCTAATTCAGTATAGGAACCTAAACCATCATTAATAAAAATATTCACTGAGTTACTGGAAAAGTTTACAACTGCCAAATCTTCATCTGAGTCTCCGTCAAAATCAGTCGCAACAGCTCCTCGGGGATATATATCTGTATCGTAAAAAGACTCTTCTAGTGTATAAGAACCGGAATCATTTTTTAAAATAATTAATGTGCCGGGATCCATTGGATTACTGATTCTGGTTACAGCCAAATCAATATCACCGTCACCATCAACGTCTGTAGCGACGACACTTAAAGGATTGGTAACTACATCATAATTAACCTCATCCGCAAAAGTTCCACCGCTATTATTTATCAGAACGGAGACATTGTGCTCTGTATAATTTGTTGTAACCAAATCAGGACTACCATCACCATCCACATCAGCAGCAATAACAGAATAAACATCACTACCTGTAATGTACTTGGTTGGTGTATCAAAAGTACCATCACCTAAATTAAGTCTAACGGAAACACCATCGTCTGTGCCGGAAATATTGGTTGTAGCCAAATCTAAATCACCATCACCATTAAAATCAGCAGTGGCAATGGAATATGGTTCATCTTGGTCTACTGTTGAATAATCGGTCCTCTCAACAAAAGTACCGTCGCCGTTGTTTTTTAATATAGCAACTGTGTCATTGTAACTATTAACAGCAACTATATCTAAATCTGTATCACTATCCACGTTGGCAATATACACAGATCTAGAACCACCATTTAAACCAAGATTATAAACATCGTAGTCACTTCGGGTATTAAAAGTTCTAGCATCAGCATCTCCATCATTCAAAAAAACTGAGACAAAATCTTCACCATCATTTGCAATGATCAGATCATTAAATCCATCCTCATTTAAATCCGCAGAGGAAATTGAAGAGGGAGATGTTCCTGTGGCAAGTGTGGTTGCAGATGTCCCAAAAAGACCAGTGGCGTCATTAACCAGAATTGAAATGGTGCCAGACACAGTATTTGTAATAGCCAAATCAACCCACGTATCTCCATCTAAATCGGTTGCCACCACAGAATATGGTTCATCTTCTACAAAGTACTCGGCTATAGTAAGTGGAGGATCCGCATTAAAATCCCCATTACCCTCTCCGGTTAAAACAGTTACCGTATCATCACCAAGATTTGTTACCACCAAATCTAATGAGTCACTCTTATCAACATCCACAGCAACAACAGATGAAGGTGTTGTGCCTACTATAAACTGAGTACTTGCTCCATATGTAGCAGTTGAAGTACCGTCATTTAATAAAACGGACACATTAGCACTACCACTATTAGCCACGATCAAATCAAGACCATTTGTACTATCTACATCTGCCACATATGTAAAAACAGGTGTTGTACCAACACTATATACCTTTACATCTCCTAGCTGAAAACCGCCATATGTATCATTAATTAAAATAGAAACGTTATCACTTCCACTATTGGAAGTAATCAAATCTTCATAACCATCTTCGTCAATATCTTCTGAGGTAATTGAATAAACACTGCTTCCACCTGTTGCATAATCAGTCTTATCAGCATAAGTACCGTCACCGTTGTTCAAAAGAATCGAAACGTTACCGTCATTATAATTCACTGTTGCAATATCAGTATCTCCATCTAGGTCCAAATCAACCACTACAACACCATAAGGAGAACCGCCTGTCGCGAATTCTGACAACCCCCCATACGGATATGCCTCTGCCACCTGAGGCTCTACAAACACAGGGAATCCGGCCAGTACCATTCCGACAATTGCTAGTGAACTTACTATTCTTTTTAAATGTTTTTCGAACATATAATCCAATCCTTTTATTGCAGATATTATTTGTAATAAGTATAACACACAACAAAGTGGGGGGGGGTAGATAATGTTTGAATAAAAAATACGACCGTTTTGGCGATCGTATTTTTTATTTGTGGTTTTTTTTAATCAGCCAGGCGAATTGTTAGACCTACTGTTAGTGTTCTTTCTTCTTGGCCGGGGAGAATGTCTGGGCCGCCTGCTCCCCCTTTGGCTTCCATTGAATAGTATGGCATAACGCTGCCGTCTCCAGATAAGTACTCGCTGTAACCTATTATGCCGTCATATTTAAATCCAATTAGTTTTGCTAATTCTGTGGCTTGTTTTTCGGCATCGGCTAGGGCTTCTGCTCGAACTGAGGCTTTTAGATTTTCTTCGTCGTCGAGTATAAAGTTTGGTCCGTAGGTATTGGTGGCTCCGGCTTCGTTTGCAACTCGGAAAATGTCGGTTGTTTTACTTACGTCCCGAACAATCACTTCAATTTGATGATTTACACTCCAGCCTTCTTGATTGTCGCGACCTGTATTTGGATCCCAGACGGTTTTTGGATAGGAACTGTAGCTGGAGGTTTTAATGTCAGCATCTGCAACACCAAGAGCAAGCAGTGCTTGTGTGATTTTTGCACTAATGTCTTTGTTGGCGGCTTCTGCATCGGCCAATACTTCTTTATCAGTATTAATACCAATACTTATAGAAGCTTTAGAAGGAACACTAGACACTTTTGCCTTTCCTTCTACATAAATTGAATGCTCAACAGCTGGCGTACGTCCAATTTCCATAGTTTCACGCCAAGCTTTTACCCCGGAAACAACTAAAAAGAAAACAATTGCAGATCCAAGTACAACCCAAAGAATATGGCACAATCCGGAAGAACCCCATGAACATGATTTGTTTGGTGTGGTCATCATAAAAAATATATTTATTGACTACATTATACCACTAAATCTAATCTACACATTTATTCAATCAACCAATCAATCGGTTCTTGTCCTTTTTTGATCAAAAAATCATTAGTCTGACTAAAATGACGGGAACCAAAAAAGCCACTATGTGCAGAATATGGCGATGGATGTGGAGCAGATAACACGAGATGTTTTTTGGCGTCTATCACAGCTCCTTTTTTTTGAGCATAAGCACCCCAAAGTAAAAAGACCAACCCTTCTCTTTCTTTTGAAAGGATATTAATGATTGCGTCGGTAAAATCTTCCCAACCTTTTTTCTGATGAGACCCGGGCCGGCGTTCTTCTACTGTTAAAGTGGCGTTCAAAAGAAGGATGCCTTGTGTAGACCATTTAGTAAGATCACCATGACTTGGAATAGGTAAACCCAAATCTGACTGAAGTTCCTTGTAAATATTCTGAAGTGAAGGCGGGGTGCGAATGCCTTTGGCTACCGAAAAAGACAAGCCGTTGGCCTGACCTGGTCCATGGTACGGATCTTGCCCCAAAATAACGACTCGAACACTTTCAAAAGGACAGTCATCTAAAGCTGCAAAAACACGAGCTGGTGGTGGATAAATTTTCTTTTGCAAATATTCCTCACGCACAAAATCAGTCAGATTAGCAAAATAAGGCTTGGAAAATTCATCTTCCAAACGAGTTAGCCAGGATTTATGTAAACGTACTTTTGGCATAGTTTTTTTGTTTCAAGATTGGGGTCAGGTCGTATATTGTCATATAACACAATGTAAAACATGACAACATACGACCTGACCCCAAATTAGTCTTGACGTTTTCTGAGTTTTTGAGATTATTGCACTTGCCCTTCTTGCAAAGCAAGGAGTGTGTGATCAAAATCCATGAACGGAGAAAACCAAGTCATGGCAGAAGACGAAAATAGGAAGAAGAAAGAGAAGGACAAAACGAAAAAGGAAAGCGGACAAGCACGCCGTTTTCGGCGCCGTCAAGCAAAACTTCTAGCACCTCTCGATCCCAATCCTCCAAAAACTTCCTGACCCCAATTCTTCACGACTGTGATAGAACTCCCATCTCTCAACCTCGATAAGCCGCTTGGCTTGTCGAGGTTCTCTTTTTTAATGCGGACGGATGATCAAAAACAAATCAGAGACGTTGCGATTTGTGGGGCCGGTTACAATGTGTCCACCTGCTTTTTTAAAGAAATTGAGTGAATCGTTGTTTTTTAAATACTCCTCACTGGAAAGTTTTTTCTTGATGATATTTTCTTTTATTTGATCGTCAATGAATGCTCCGGCTACTTCGGCTCGATCAATTCCATCTGAAGCACAAGACAAAATCAAAGCGCCTTCTGGCAAATCTTCCAACGCCCCTAAAACAACCTCTTGATTACGTCCTCCTTTTCCATTTCCAACAATTGTCACTGTTGTCTCTCCCCCACCAATTATCGCTTCACCCGGTTGAATTTCCGAAGCCATTTTTTTACCAAGTTCTCGTGCTTCTCCCGTTACTTCTGTTCCAAGTGATCGAACTTTGTACCCCAGCGAGGTGGCAACTTCTTCCATAGCATGAATGGCATCGATATTGCTCACAACACGCATGTTGTAAACATGTTCAAACATCTTTTCGTCTTTTGGAGTTTCTAAAACCTCGCAGTCGGGTAACTGACAAGCCTCGCGCAGATTATATTTATCCAAAACTTTTTCGGCATCTTGCTTGGTACTTATATCCATAACAGTTGGACCAGAAGCAATTGTCGCAAAATTATCTCCAGGAACATCAGAAAAAACCAATCCAACAATTGGAGTTGGATGTGCCATGGCCGCCACCTGACCCCCCAAAACGTCTGAAGTGTGTTTACGAACAATGTTAATTTCCTCAATAGTTGCCCCGGAACGCATTAACTCTTCCGTTAGCTTGGTTATTTGCCCGCAAGTAAGGCTGGTTGGCCAACAAAGCATTGCTGATCCACCTCCAGAGATAATCATAACGAGCAAATCAGTCGGCTCTAAATGACGCAAAATACCAATCATTTCGCCAGTCGCCTTCATGTTTTGGAGTGATGGATATGGATGGGTACCGATTCTAGAGGTCAAATGTTTCAATGGTCCACCTGTTACATCCAAAATAACGCCATCTGTAATTTTATCCCCCAAAACCTCTTCAACAAACTGTGCCGCAGCATAGGCAGCTTTACCAATTCCAATCACAAAAACATTGGTATATTGAGATAAATCATACTTTTGCTGACCTATTCGTACATTCTCCCCCTCCCGAACCATAACTCGACGTAAACAAGTGGCAGTATCCACTCCATCTAAACCAGCCTCCAAAATAGTCAAAGCATCTCTCCTTAAAGGAGTAGAAGCCAAACGACTAAAATCTTTCAAAAAATGCGACATAGTATCCTTGACAAATTAGCTAATTAAAGGCAGTATTGCGGTCGCCCTCGGCAAGTACAGAGGGAGTTCACAAACCCCATGGAAAGGAGTTTCCGCACCCATGGATGGAACCGCACTCTATCTCAGAAGCCCCCTAGAAACCCAGCCACAATGGGTTTCTAGTCACAATGAACTCGTGATCGGAACCAATCCAGCCACCTCACTCACCGAAGAAGTGCTGAGGCACCTCATCGAGCTGGAGTTGGCAAAATTCGAAGGTCCGATTCCTGTTGTTCGATTCGTTCAACCCATCGAAATGCACGACGGACAAAGTTCGTTTGCTGCATTCGTATCAATCGCAGAAGACATCTTCCCACTGGTTGGAAGAGTCCATCGCCAAAAAGGGCAATGGTCTGTCGCGGAACTGCACTACGAGAAAAACATCGAGGTCGAAGTCATCTGAACTCGACCTTGGAACATGTTCCCTCCTACCCTACTCCATCGTCAACCTGACGTTGGGGTGTTTTATTTACCACCACGTTCAGAAATATCTTTTACTAATTCCATTATTCTAAGGTGTAGTTTATCATTCCAGAATTCACTTTTACGTTTACTGTCTATTTCTCTTTTTTTCTTCTCTAAAATCTCAGAAATTTTTGGTAAACAACGAACTATTTCCCTTTTTATTTTAAAAGGTATTTTACTATCTGAGGCTTGAAGTACTAGCTGAGAACGCATTTGCTCCAAAAGCAAAATTTGAGCCGGATGTTTGGCTAATTCTGATTGTTTACCATGAACCCATGATTCAACCAAATTCAAAACAGTTTCTTTAGACAAGGTAATCACAACTTGCGGCACTTGTTTGTTAATAGTGTAATCTTCGCGATCTGCTGTTCTAAAATACTTTACAGTACCAAGTTTTCCGGTTCTAGCTTTGCTTAAAATTTTTCTTATTTTCTCAGCGGTTACATCTAAGTTATTGGAAATTGTAAAATCAATAGATAAACCAAAGTTCTGTGCATTCTCTAAACCGTCTTTTGATGCTCGATACGTCAGCACGGTATCTATACCATTATAATAATCATCATAATCACTGGTCTTTGCTGTAACAGCATCACCAAACCACTCATTTAGTTCAATTTGTTCCGTTAGTAATCCTTCAAATATTTGTGCCAAAAGCTTTGCTTCTTTTAAAGCCACAGGGTCACGCTCATTCGATTTTTTAAAATCCTCTTTTCTATCTCTAACATACAATGCATCTTTTTGTATTTCTGCCGGTGGAAGCATTTTAGAAAATTCACCCATGTCTATGGTATCAAGTTCAGCTTCTGCTATTTTTTTCTGACCAGCTTCTATTAGCATTCTTGCATGTTCTCGAGGATTACTCACATCGATAGCTGAAGTTCCTTTTTTACCAGAAACCCCCTGAGAATCATTACTGCTTCCTTGTGGAGGTAATTCATAATTCTTTTTTTCCGATTCTGGCGACATGTTTCTTCGTTCAGACATATAATTATTTTTTTAAAAACATTTTCTTAAACTCTTCGACTCCCTCAACATAAGCCTTATTGCTCTCTTCTTCCGAGTCTTTCGAGGCCTGCCAGTTCCAAGATAAAACTTCTGGCACTTTGAAGCCATAGAAAGATAATACTTGCTTTTGAGTGTTGATCACAAATTCGCCATTCCAGTTTTGGCCGACAAAGATTACTCCGGCTTCGATGTTTTTGAGTAGATTGTCTTCTCCGAGTGTGGAGTGGCGATTTTCTATCCAGGTTAGGCGTTCGATTAGTTTTTGGTAGTAAGCGTTGGTTTGTCCCCATCTGACTGATCCAAAAAAGATAACTGCTTCTGATTCAAAAATGGCTTTACTTACTTTCCAAAGTTCGTCGTCGGGATTATTGAGGCTTGCCCAGCACCTATGGCAACCAGATGGATTTTTTTCTACATCTAGCAGATTGGCATCTTTTGTTCCGCAAGTGTTTCCTCTGTCTGTTGAAACATTTCCTTCACAGTTGGCAATGTTTAACTTGGGAATATCTATCCATTCGACTTTACTTTCTCCAACCAAACGACACATTTCTAAAGCCAATTGCGTGCTTTTTGGTATATCTCCCCCTTTTTCTCCTGTCCATCTATTGGAAGTAGTGAGAAAAAGAATTTTATTTTTTGTTTTTAAATGATCAACTGTCGCAGAAAAACTTTCTCGAGTTCCGTTCATAAAATCTAATAACTGCTAATTACTGAAGCAATTATAACCCAAGCAACAAACATACAATAAATAAGCAACTCATTTGTGATATAATAGAACCACTATGTGGGGACAAATTAAACCAATTCACTCCGCACTTATTACTTCAGTTGTTCTGGCGGTAACTCTGACAACAGGGTTATTTTTGTTGCCACAATCGGCAAAAGCAGCTGTTTACGAACCGCGTTTTCCACAATCTGCCTTGCAATACATGCAGGAGGAACGTCGTTTTATAGCGGATCACGTTTTAGATGAAGATGGTGGTTTTGCTTTTTGGGTCAACCGAGATGGTTCAATTGTCGATAAACGTAAACTCAGCATGTTTCAGGCGAATATTATTCTGTGGATTGGCGGAATACACTCACAAGATCCTCGTGCGGAAGATGTCGTTTTGATTCGATCCGCAGCCGATTATTTGATTGAGTATCTGTATGGTGGAGATGGTCACTGGTTTGAATCATACGACCCGGACACAAAACGTCGAACTGAATTTTTTTGGAATCCTCGATCTGAAACATATATATCATATGCCCTTTTTGAGGCCTATCGTATTATTGGTGATGAAAAATACAAAATCGTAGCCGAAGAGACAAATGCCAATGCTCGCAAATTCATGAAGGCCGGTCGATTATACAGACAATCAAACCTAGAAGAAGACATTGGATTTCGCTTTCCGGAACACATGGGTTTTTTTGAAGAATATGAGATTACAGAAAATATTACAGCCCTAAATACCGTAGAACAATTCGACAGTGTTTATCGTGGAATTTTTGCCCGCGAATCTTATGGTGATATTTATGGATTTCATGAGTACTACCACGGCACAGCTATTCTAGATAAGCTTTTGTATGGATACTTAAGCAAAAACGAGGAGGCCTTTAAAGAAGGGAGCGAACTTAGGGAGCTTTACTTGCAAGCAGGTCACGACGACTCAAAAGTTTTTGACGACGATAATCTTGGAGAAGTGTCTGATAATGGTCGAGATTACTACGACAAAGTATTAGCCATGTCGCTTGTTGAGTGGTCTAACGATGACGTTGAATATTTTCGAACAGACGCATTAGACTCTTGGGGGCAAATTTTACGCTTTTGGGATTATGAAGATCCAAAAGGTTTTTACATTAACACAAAACAACTTCGAAAAACCTGTTTCTCTATTGGGCAACCGGGTCTTTTGCTAGATATAACCAGACCACAAGTAATTACTATTGAAGACGACGTAAAATCTTTGTGGAATCATCAATTGTCAGTAACTATTCAGGATCCTCGCTACAAATGGAATGACCATGAATTGCGTGGAATTGGTTTAGATGAAAAAACCTTTGAACTAATAATTCGCAACGGAGTACCTTATGGTTCAATCGAAACCAAGCCTGGTCCTTGTGAAAACTGTCTGCAAGTAAAGCAAAATTATATCGGTTGGATAGATGGATCTTTGCAAGTCAGAATTGCTGACCTCTTACAAAATGTTAGATTTTTCGCCCAAGCAACAGATGCCTCTTTTACACTTAAATCTTGGAACAATCTCAATAGATCAAGTTATATTTACTATCTAACCATATTTTGTATTTTTTGGTCAGTTCTACTGATTGTGATTGTTATAATTTCGCACATTTATCATCGCCAAAAAGAAACCTCCATTTATGCCAAACACACACCTAAATAATCTCTTTCGAGATACAGAACGCACTCGTGTTTTTTGGCACACAGTCCAACAGCCAATGAGTGTTTTACGTATTGCCCTCGAAGAACCGGAAGCTCTGATTCCTTCACAAATATCTGGCCCTGTAACATCGACAACGCTTTTGCCTTTTCGAGTACTTGCGGCCAAAGGTACTTTGTTTATGGAACAGGTTCGTTTTTTACAAAGAGTTCGAGATCTTCCTTGGGTGAGCCCGCGCAATTTGGTGGATTTACGAGAAATAACTCACCAGAGTTTAACTTTTTTATATCCACTCATTGCCCACGAAAACATAACCTGGCTAGATTCTATATCTGAACCAGTTCAGATTAAAGGTGATGGAACACTTTTAAAACTAGTTTTAAAAACGTGCATTTATTTGTGCAGCACACACAGCCCACACGAAAGTACCTGGTCTCTAAAAATAAAAAACGGAACATTCACCTGCAAACTCAATCATGTTCGCCAAGGTCCTTTATTGGATCCAAAAACATACAGCATTGAGGAAATCTTTCATGAAGAAAACCCTGTGATAGCTGAAGCACAGTGGTTTTTGTGGGCAATAAATGAAATTGTTTGTACACTGCATCTCGGAACAATGTCTGCACATGGTACATTAGAAGATATAACTTCGATTGAATTCACCCTACCTATATGAAAGGAACCGTACTTTTTGTCGAAGACGAACCATATTATAAAACAATTTACGGCACAGCTTTAGCAAATGCCGGCGCCACAGTTGCCTACGCTAAAAACGGCAAAGAAGCTTTAGAGATGTTTAAAAAGAAAAAACCCGACCTCATTATTACAGACTTAATCATGCCGGAAATGAGTGGTATGAAGTTTTTAAATGAGCTAAATAAGCAAAATACTCCTATCATAGTTTTAACAGCACTTGAGGGTGAAACAGACAAACAAGATGCTCTAGATGCCGGAGCTGCTTATTTTTGTAGCAAAATGGATACAAACCCAGAAGCACTAATTGCCATGACAGAGCAATTTTTGGGAAAAAAATAAAAAGGATTATGACTCGTCCGCTTGCGGCCTTGGTTGGCTTAACGGTAATAGTTTGGGTGATTATATACGCCGTGTTTAGAACAAGCACGATCATTTTTTCTTTCTCAACAATTGGCGGGCCACTCAACCAGGCTCTAATGTTTGCTTTTTGGATTGCTGAGCTTGTTTTACTTTTTAATGCTCTGGGTTATTTTTTTAACATTCTCAAAGCTGTTAATTTGTACAAAAGAGCAACAATCCACTACTCCCGTGACTCCTTGCCAAACGTAACCGTTTTAATTCCAGTTCACAACGAACCGGCAGAATTGTTACGCAAAACCATTATTGCTTCGCAATACATGGATTATCCTCGTTTTAAAATTGTACTGCTTGATGCCTCAGATGTTGGAGACTACCAAAGAGCCATGGAAAATCTAGCCAAAGAACGTGGTGTTGAGTATTTTTTGGTTCCCCACCCACGCCATGGTGCCAAAGCAGGCAGTTTAAACTCTTATGTTCCTCACATTGAAACTGAAACTTTTGTTATTTTTGATGCCGACTACAGAGCAAGTCGCGACTTTTTAAAACGTTTGGTGCCTCAAATGACAGCAGATCCTGAATTGGCCTTTATCCAAACCCCTCAATTTTACGGAAACCTAATCAATTCTGTAGTGAGTCGAGCTGCTCAAATGCAACAATCAATTTTCTATGAATACATTTGCGAAGGAAAAAGTGCCGGCAATGCCATGTTTATGTGTGGTACCAATGTTTTAGTTAGAACAGAAGCCATTAAAGATATTGGTGGTTTTGTAGAAGGATCAATTACAGAAGATTTTGCAACTTCTTTAAATCTTCTTCGTAATGGCTGGAAATCTCATTATGACAACATGACCACAGCTTTTGGTGAAGGTCCAAAAAATCTAGAACAATACTTTGTTCAGCAATATCGCTGGGCTCGAGGAACTTTGGGGGTTTTTGTAAGAGAATGGTTTAATTTAATCAACCCAAAAACAACCCTCACTTTTTCGCAACGTTTAGAATTTATCTTAGCGGGTAGTTATTATTTTGTAGGATTTGTCTGGAGTATTTTAATTCTACTGCCAATTCTGTATATTTTCTTTGAAGTTCCTGTGTATTTTAGTGATCCTGTTTTATATCTCTTTTCTTATATTCCATATTTTTTATTATCCCTTACTTTTTTTATCGAAACCCTTCTTACGCGCCGTTATAAAACAAGTGACTGGATTGCCTCACAATCGCTTTTTATGTTGACCTTACCTGTATACATAAAAGCCGGAATTGATTCGATCTTCAAACGTCCTGCTGCTTTTAAACAAACTCAAAAAGATGCCGATGCTTCCGCTATTCCATGGAAAAAACTGCGTGTCCAAACCCTCTTTTTGTACCTAAACTTAGCAGCTATAATTTTTGGAATTGGTAAACTATATGCTACTGGTTTTTCTGTGTCTTTGTTCTTAAACTTAATGTGGGCCATGTTCCATCAATTTATTTTCAGCTTTTTCCTATTTTACTTATATGCCGAATCTAAAAGACAAGCACGTTACCGAAGTAATCATTCTGGAAGAGCTGTTTCTTGATCAGTTAGCTTTTAAACTCCAAGCGGCAATGTCTCTGCAACCACTCCCCAAAGATGTTACTCGGGCCATAGAGAGTTTTGGGAAAGATTTAGAACGAATCACTCAAGAGAATATGGAATTACTGAAACACCTATGATGACTCGCAAAGACGTGGCAGAATATGTGCGAGATCTTTTTTACGTCGAAGAACAAGTTTTGGCAGAAATAGATGCCTGCAAGCTTCCAAAAGAAATAAAAAATAGACTCCACGACAATGTTGCCGAAAAACAAGTGATTCTAACCAAGATAATCGGTATTCTTCTTCAATCCCTTTAAACCAACTATTGTATGAAACGAGTGAAAAAAGCAGTTATTCCGGCAGGTGGTTACGGTACACGTTTTTTGCCAGCCTCAAAAAGCATTCCTAAAGAAATGTTCCCCTTGGGAAACAAGCCAATTATTCTACACGTAGTAGAGGAGGCTGTGGCAGCTGGAATTGAGCAGATTATTTTCGTTGTTTCTCACCACAAGCAAACTGTTGAAAGTTTTTTTGGATCAAACAAACCTTTGGAAGATTACTATATTGCCAAAGAAAAACTAGACGAAGTTGGTGAATTGCACCACATAGAACAAATGGCTGATTACGCTTTTGTCTACGCTCACCCTCCATATGGAAACGGTGGCGCACTCCTCCCTGCTCGTCCTTTTTTGGATGATGAGCCCTTTGTAGTGGCTTGGGCCGATGAACTCGTTTTAACACCTCCCAGTGCCCCCTCACGCATTCAAGCGTGTGTTGATGCCTTCCATGAATATCAAAAACCCGTAGTCGCCATGATGGAAATCACTGACGCCGAAAAACGTCATCGCTATGGAATGGCTAAATACAAAGACATTCAAGGATCGCATTTAGTGAAAGAGATCGAAACGATCGTAGAAAAACCAGCCATGGGAGAAGAACCTTCTTCTTTTGCAGCTCATAGCGCCTATGTTTTGACATCCGACATTTTTAAAGCTTTCGATGAAACATTCTTAGGTAAAGATGGTGAATTGTGGTTATCTGACTTAATCAACTCCATGAAAGAACACACAGGACTACTTGGAGTCATGATCGAAGGTGCAAATTACCTAGATTGTGGAAATCCTGATGATTATTTGTTTTCTCAAGTTACTTTAGCCATGCGAGACAACCCTGAATGTAGTAAACGATTGTTTGATTTAATCAATCGCAAAAATACATGAAACGTAAAACCTACATTTTAGGAGGTATTGCTTTTGTGGTCTTGGCACTTTCTATTTTTGGTGTTTGGTCTTGGCAAAAAAGTCTCTCAAACTATCGAGCAGAAACCACAGAAACTACAACAGACCTTCAAGATTCGTTGGTATTTTTTGAGCGCAATACTTCTCAGCACACAGACGCCGTTTTTGGTTGCTGGTATGACGCTGGTGATTATTTGGTTTTTTCACCTCGCACCGCAGAAGCTGCTTGGTATCTTTCACTCGCCTACAAAACCGCACAAAACAAAAGCGACAAAGATGCCATATTGCAAACAATACTTCCTGCTATTAATTGTGTAGAAGAAATGGATAAACTGGGACATAAGCAATATCGAGACGCCAGAAGCCACGCCTCGAGGCTTCCACCAGAACTTCATACACTTGTTACACCAGACTCTACTTACAGTTACTCTCCAGGAGAAGGTCGAGATGTTGCTTTGTTTTTGTCGTTAATCTACACAAATCTTGGCAATATATCTCAAGCGGAATTTTGGTTAGACAAAGCCCGTGAAAGGCAGCAGATAACAAAATCCGAGGAATGTTGCGAAGAAGGACCTCTCATGATTTCTGAAACAGATATGCAGGCCTTAGAATTTTTGGCAGGGCTATCTACAACACCTGCTTATCCTTCAAAAGCCATTTGGGGCGGACAACTACCTGCGATTGCTGAGATTCTAAAAGGAGATCCGGAAAGAGCGAAACGCGTTCTCTCTTATGTTGATGAAAATTGGACACCAGAAAACACGGATTTCAAATACATAGGCGGTAACTACGATATTGTCGGTACAAGCGCCATAACCTGTTTATTTGAAAAAAGAACGGGCGATAACAGTTTTAGAAACTTGTTATCTAATTTAGATGATTATATTCATGGAAAAAATCCTTACAATCAAGACTTTACCAAGCTTGGAAAAGATATATATCATCCTTGCGCCTGGTATAACGCTTGCGAACTTCCAAATACTTTAGTGAATGGCGTAGATGAATCAGGTGAGTTTGACCTAAATCGCAAAGATGTGTGGCGAATAAGCGAAGTCCAAACCGTAGGCCAAGCAGTATATGTACTTAGCGAAGCATGTACTTTATCTGAGTAATCTTTGACAAAAAGGCCTTTTTCCACTAAAATCCACCCTTGTCTCACTTTTGAGGCGAGGGTTTGTTCTTTTCATCAAAAACCAGCAAAGGAGCATAAAACCATGACTCACCAGCGACAAGAGCTTTGGACTGTTTTTCTGGACCTCATCAAGCGCCACGATTCTCAGCCTCTGACAGATAAGGAACAGACTGACCTCGTTCAGTACATGAGACAGCTCACAGATCAAAATCTTTCTCTCAATGATTTCTTTTCCATGACTCTCGACAACTTCTTCGAGCGCCATGATCCGCACACAAGTGCAATCAAGCGCAAAAAGCGAGTGGGGTACTTTAGGAATCTCGGCATCCTATATTTGGGAGAATTGCTGCATGCATATCGAGCAGGCCAAATAAAGAACCATGAAACGATCATCAAAAAGGTCCTCGAACGTGTTTTGAGAAAAACACTTCCAGAAATCATGGAAGCCGTACTGGAGTGGAGACCTTTCTACTGGGAAGATGGGGCTTTTCTGTCTGCCTTGCAAAATCCTCTCAGAAACAGTCCTCTGCCAACAGCGACTTTGAGTGGCCTGCAAGCACAGGACACCTTCCTGTTTGGAGAACTGCTACAGAAAACAGATAGTGACCTTGTGGTTGTGTTTCTCAACAATACACAACGCATTCTGGAGCTGTCTCAGAGCACACAACTTCGTGCTGGCATGCTCATTCCCCCCAATTGGCAACCTGACTATCCAGAGGAGGTCTTGTTGATCAAAGCAGGGGTCAACGAATCTGTAATCTTGGAGAAGATTAAACAAGCCGCTGAAGAAGAAAGAGAGCGGCATGTTGCAAACAACACTTCTCCCTATCACGAATTCGATTCTGATGTTTTTGCTATTCTATGCAAAAAGATAGAAGAACTCGAACTGAGCACAAGAGCCATCAACGCGCTTCAAAACAACGGCATCAAGGTGGTTGGACAACTTGTTCGCATCAACACAGAAGTCATGAAGCCATTCCGTGGCTGTGGTGATGGAACCATCAGAGAAATCGAAACCACCCTGAAAAAGCACGGTCTCTCACTTGGTATGGAATTACCCCCAGAAGTTGCGGAACTGTTCCCTCTCTAACACCTCGTCGTTACCCTTGGGATAACGAAAAGAGCCACCTACAGGCGTAGATGGCTCTTATTTTTTTATTTAGCAATCTTTTTTACAAACTGTGACTCAGTCACAATTCTTTGAAGATTATCTTTATATGGACCGAACCAATCTTTTTCTGCTCCACCCGGGTGAGCTAAGTAAAAAATTTGATCTGCTGTAGTGGTTGCCCAATTAGCAGGAGCGTAAATCATTAACTCTCCCCCACAAGGACCATCTGTATCTATTTCACAATCTTCAATTTGTACAGTGCTTATTGAAACAAATGTAGACGTTGGTGGATTTAAAATTGCGTGAGCTTTGCGATCCATGGCGTAATCAATAAAAGAAACTTTTTCTGTTACTACTGCTTTTTCTATTGCTTGCTGTGAATTACGCTGGATTTCTTCTACATAACGGCGTTGATTTTGCATCTCTGACGTAAAATCGCGCCAATCCATGCGGTTAACAGAATCATGCATGCCGTTAAATCGTGCCACAAAAAACAAGGCCACAAATCCAAGACACACAATTGTTCCAAGTGTTACAAAAAGTGAGATGGCAGCAATTTTAAGTCCTGTTATTCTTTCATTATAAGATTGTTCAGACGACATTCTGGGATCCATTCGTGAAGATGGCATAGAATTAAAACTCTTTGAAGTTTTTGCTGTTACTGGTTTTGGAATTACTGGTTTGGCCATATTTTTTGATTATTAACGAGCACATTGAATATAATCGTAAGCATTGACTTCGACTGTTTGTCCTTGGCTTGCTTGCGTGTCCGGTGAAATTAGCAAGTGACGCACAGGCTGACCTTTGTACGTTAGGTTTGCCCTAACTTGATGATGCCAAGAGGCATCTAGTGCCGATTGAGTGGCGGTCATGGCAGAACAATTGCTAACATCCAAATCTATCACTACATCGTTAAAATCCATATCCCAACCCCTGTCTTCAAAAGAGATATTGAATTTTCTATTTCCAAGACGTGTAATTTGAGCGAATGGGGAAATTGTTTCTCTGACTGTTTGATCTGGATTCACAATCGACAAGTAAAGTCCCATATCTTGGCACATGGCCGGCTGACAAGTTTGCGGCAAAACTGTCGACCGCAAAGTTGCACTAGTACAAGGTTTACCAATCAAAGCTCCGAAATCAACAATTCTCTGTGCATTAGATGCATCTTGCAAATTATTGAAGAGAACCATGTCTTTTACAAGAGTATTGTTTACGAATGTTCTGAGTCCAACTTGATAGTCAACGGGAGTTTGTCTGGCCGTCATCCAAAAACCAGAAGCTGTACAATTGTTTGAGTAGTAAGAGAAGTAAACGTCGTTAAAGAAAATGGATCGCAAGTTATCTGCCTCTGGTTCAAAAGCCAAAGTTCCTGAGGTGTTTGATCCACCCGGAACAATACCGGCATTCCAATCAGAACTCTTAGTAATCTCCCCTGTTTCTAGGTTGCGTAGATAAATTTCATACTCAACAGCGGCACTTTGTGGAGTTGGCGTACCTCGATTATGAGAGCCTCCACCATGACTGTGTCTGACTGGTTCTGGTGAAGCGGGTGGTGGTTCTACAGGAGGTGGAACATAACCACCGCCACCGCCAGATGGAGGAGGTGGAGCAGCTGCCAAAACAGACAAAGTCAAACTAACTGTTAGGTTATTTATTCCACCTTCTGCCGGGTAAGACAAAGTCGCAGTATCAATCATGGCTGCAGGTGCAGAATCTTTTACTTTGGCTTTTAACACAAGTTCAAAAACATCATTTGGTGCCGGATTTTGAACAGTCCAAATGTTTTGTGCGGCATTAAAAGCGATCAAGTTGTCATCAGAATAAGGCCCCGCTTGATTACCACGCGAAGATTTGGCAGAAGAAGAGATTATTTCTAATCCATCTGGAACAGTTTGTGTTACAGTCAAATCTCCACCGTAAACATTTTGTCCTTCTCTCAAAACCACTTGAGTGGTTAAGGTTACTTCTTCTCCTACTTCTAACTCAGATTTATCGGAAGACAAAGATATACTTCCATGACTAGCAGGAGGAAGAGCAACAGAAGGTGGCGCATCGTTTGGCTTAACCCCCAAAGACGCAATAGCTTCACTTACAACAGTAAAATCAACAGGAATGCCCTCTAGCTGATAAATGTGCGTCAAAGTAACCGGATAAATTATTGTACTTGCTGGCTGAGCATTATTTACCTTAGCTAAAATACTAAGACCATATGCCTCTCCAGCTGTAAAGTGTGTTATATCAAACAAACCTGTTACCGGATCAAAAGTTGCGGTTCCTTTTGAATCAGTACCACTACTAACAACAGATGAAGATTCGTAGATTATTCCATCTGGCAATTTGGCCAATAACGTAGCATCAGATGGTGCAAAAATCGTTTCGTTGTTTGTAACAACAAACTGATATTTTACTGAATCGGAAGGTGCAACAATGCTTGGTGAAACGTTGGCTCTTACTTGCATTTGTGGAGCCCCTCCCAAAATAGCAGCCCTAATATTCACCTGATACTGTGAGGTAAGTATTCCACCCAACTGTTGAATTTCCTCTACATTCCAATCGTGTTGATAGGTTGTTCCTGGAGCAACTTTTGGACTTATAAAACCATCTACACTGAACTTATAAGAAGATCCGGCTTTTTGATCTTCCAACAAAATACAGGTACTCAAATCACATTCAATAGCTTCACCACTACCTGCTTTTGCTGTTAAAGAATGCGAATCGACCCAATCAGGAATAAAACCATTCACTTTTCCTTTGTTTGCAAGTGTTGTGTCTCGCAAAACATCTAATGTATAAACAAGAGAAACTGCTTCACCTGGTTCTAAATAAGCTGGTGAAATGGACCCGGAAACAGAAAGACCATTGGTTACAACCTGATGATCAACAACATTTAATGCCATTGGCAGAGAAGCTGCCGTTTTGGTAATTCCAGATGACCCACTGTTAGGCAAGGATTGATAGTTGAAGTTTATTTTTTGAGAATATACACCTGCTTTGGCGTCTGTTGGAACTACTCCTTGAAAATTAAAGACGTAAGTTGTTCCAGGTGACACTGTGGGCTTATTAAAAACCCAGTCTCCCATTTTACCGTCGTTATTAGAATCTGTAGTTGCAGAATAATAAGCATCTCCACCCAAATCTGTTTTTACGTCTGTAAGCCAGGCAGGAATTGGATCGGCAACGATTCTTTTGTCGGCTGATTCAGACCAATACAAGGTATTTTTTGTGTTGTTAGAAACAACGTAAGACACTTTTACTTGTTCACCCGGATAAGCATCTTGAGGGGTCACCGAAGCTGTAATTGTTAGCTCAGTATCTGTCGCAGCCAAAGATGGCGGCACGATTAATGCAACCAAAGAAGCCATTACCCCAACATAAACAAAGGGGCGCACAATTTTAGAAAGAACATTTTTGATAGTCATACCTCCTTGTAAGACGTTATAAAGCCGGGCGAGGCTCATCAGTTATTGGTGTTGGTGCTGGATCAGAACCATAACCACCGGAGATTACTGGATCTACAGGCTCAGGAGCTGGATCAGAACCATAGCCACCAGAAGGTTCAACAACATTGCCACTTGGTTCTGGGTTTGGTGTGAGTGAGTTGTTTACTTCATCGTTAGGTACAAGAGTGTTTGTAATTTCGTCGTTTGGAACTAGCGTATTTGTAACTTCATCATTCGGAACCAAGGTGTTGGTTGAACCGTTGTTTGGCAAAATTTCGTTGGTGAAAGTATTACTGTTTTGAGTTGCCTCAAATGTGCGAGTACCTTCGTTGCGTTGATTGATTCCGTTGTTTGGATTATTTACCGTACCCTGGCCAGTTTCTTGAGGACCAGTTGTCCAAAAAGAAAACCTTTCACAGAAGGTTGGATAGGTTGCACAAATTGCATCTGCTTTTTGACTCAAAATATAACCGGAAAAAGCTGCGGCTGCTGCAATTGCAATTGCCCAGGCCAAACGTGTTTTTGTTTTAGATTGAGTTTTTGTTTGGAGTAAATTCGGATTTGACATACACACCGCAAGAATTACAAAAAATTTTCTTTATTGTATCACGAATACACACTAAGTGCAGAATTAATTATCTCGTTCTATCAATCATCAGGTATACTAAAAGAAAAAACTTTTACCTATGGAAACATCTACTTGGATTTTGCCGGTTCTTATGGCGGGCGGTGTACTTATTCTTTTTTGGATTGCACACAAACGCTCTGAAAAAAAAGAAAAATCAACTTCACCCAAAAGTTTTTTGGCTGATGTCTCAGAAATGGCAGAAAATGGAAAGTTAGAACCATTTACCGGAAGAGAAAAAGAAGTAGAACGTACAATTCATGTAATCATGCGTAGATCAAAAAACAATCCCCTCCTAATTGGAAATCCGGGGGTTGGAAAAACTGCCATCGTTCATGGACTTGCGACTCGCATTGCCGCCCACGATGTTCCGGCTCCTCTTAGGGAAAAACGCGTTCTTTCCTTAGATCTACCAGGACTTATGGCTGGCTCCCAATATCGAGGAGAACTGGAAAAACGCTTAAAAGAAGTACTTTTGCATCTCGAGAGTGATCCACGAAAATACATCTTGTTTATCGATGAAGTACACATGTTAGAACAAGCAAGTGGATCAGAAGGATCGCTTAACATTACAGACATTATCAAACCAGCTTTGGCTCGTGGTGAACTGCAAATCATTGGTGCTACAACTTGGGATGAATACGAAAAACACATTCGCCCAGATGCAGCCATAGATCGACGTTTTCAGCCTGTGTTGGTAGATGAACCAAGCGAAGAAACAGCTGTTGCCATGCTCGAAACTCTAAAAGGCGCTTACGAAGAATTTCACAAAGTAAAAATTTCCACCGAAGCCATTCAAGCGGCCGTTAAAAAATCCGACGAGTTTATTAAAAATCGTTACCTACCAGACAAAGCAATCGACTTAATAGATGAAGCGGCCGCCAAAGTTTCAATCGAATGTGCCACCCACGAAAATGCTCGTGCTCTAGGAGTTATTCACGCTGCAGCCAAAGACTGTGCCACTCCAACAGTAACCCCAGCAGATATTCAAGCCATAATCGATCAATGGATTATTCATTCCAAAGAAGAAGAACTGCGCGATGCTCGTCATAAATAAAAATGAACCTCGAGTCTGAGGTTCATTCAAGAAAAGGTGATCACTTGGCTTTATAAAAAGCAGGAATCGCCTTTTTTGTTCCCATGGAATAGTTGCCGCGATGTGTGGCATCTTGTCGATCAACAATCAGCACCCCTTCGGTCAGATTGTAATCGAGCGTCAAAAACAGATTCGGATCAACTGTGCCACGCACTTCGTAGCCAGGAATCAACACCGAAGGCACAGTCCGATTATCCATAGCCCACACCCACTTTGGATGCAGAGCAGCGGTAGCCAAAACCCCAGCACTCGGCACGACACCTCGTCCAACATTCGCCGGAAATTTTCCAAACGAATCCCTGGGCAACCTATCCCAATTTGCATTGAGAACAATTGTTTCAAAACGAAGTCCAGGCAAAATGCCAGTGTCTTTTTGATAATGCAACGTTTCCTGCCACGTAAGCCCCGGCAATCTCTGCTGCATCAAATTATCAATGGGGATCCTGGTTCGATGCTCCTCAAGCACAACCCGACAAAGCTCCCAAAAGGTAACTTCGATAGCCTTCATGCTCAACCGATCGTGCAAGTAAGGAACGAGCACAACAGCAGTCAAACGATCACAAGGCCACTCTGGAACATTGGACATTGCAACTTCAAAATCCGATTCAGAAAACCCCCAACCAAACCGATCAGACCACCCCCGAACAATCTCCACCTGCCCCTCAACCGAGGTGAACAGGTCATGCTGATAGACCATCTATCACCTCCTTTACAGCAAAAGGACTCATAGAAAATAACAAAAACACCCTCCCCCGTCAAAGGGTCACAAAAATCCCCGGCTTGGGGCCGAGGATTTTTTGGATTTGATTTTTAGCCAGTAACACGGCGTTTTGTAACGGCGCCTGCTGGTCTGCTTGAGCGTTGTGGGGCTCGTCCAAATGATGGGCGTCCGCCTCCTGCAGAAGGAGACCTTCCGAAGGCTGGGCGACTGTTTCCGCCACCCGTAGACGGTGATCTTCCAAAGGCTGGGCGGCTATTGCCACCGCCGTTACCACCATAACCACCAGATGAACGACTGCTTCCAGAAGAAGATGATCGGCCATAGGCTGGACGACGTCCGTAAGAGCGTCCACCACGTCCACCTCCACTAGAACGACCGGAATCCGGGCGAAGCTTTGGAGTCTCAATTCCCTCTAAAGGAGCCCTGAGTGGTAGTGGTCGTTGGATGATTTGTTCGATTGAACGAACAGCGCGACGATCTTCGGAGGTTACAAAAGAAATTGCGTGTCCAGAAGCACCAGCACGACCTGTTCGACCAATACGGTGAACGTAATCATCTGGATTATCCGGCAAGTCGAAGTTGATAACTAAGAGAATATCTTTAACATCAACACCACGAGCGGCAATATCTGTAGCAACTAGAACCGGACGGTGACCGGTGGTAAACATTTCTAAAGCACGACGGCGTTGAGCTGTAGTGAGGTTAGAGTGAATGTCTCCGGCGTTGATTCCCTCACGTTGCAATTGCATCGCCATTTTACGGGCGTTATGCTTGGTACGAGAGAAAACCAGTACGCGTCCTGGCTGACTCTTTAGAATTTGTGACAAAGCTTTCATTTTATCTTCACGGTGTAGAAGAAGGATTTCCTGAGAAATCTTTTCGGCTGGGGTTCCGGCACGAGCTACTTCTACTCGAACAGGCATGCGCATGTAATTCTCAGCAATATGAGAAATTGCGTCTGGCATGGTGGCCGAAAAAAGCATTGTTTGACGTGTTTCTGGAACTTGTTCCAATACACGTTCGATTTGTGGAGCAAATCCCATGTCTAGCATGCGATCAGCTTCATCTAAAACGAGCATGCTAACATCTCGCAAACTAAGGGTTTTCTGTTGCATGTGATCGATTAAACGACCTGGAGTAGCAACAATTATGCGTGGACGCATGGTAAGCTGAGAAATCTGGCGACGCATAGAAGCACCACCAATCAAACTCACAGTTTTGATATCAAGCAAACGAGCAAAAGGACGAATAGCCTCTTCTACCTGCAAAGCAAGTTCACGTGTTGGCACCAAAATCAAACCACGACCTGGAGCAACCATAAGGCGCTCGATCATTGGCAAACCGAAGGCAAAGGTTTTACCAGTACCGGTTTCGGCAATACCAATTACATCTTCCCCATTTAAAGCTGGAGGAATAGCAGCTTCTTGAATCGGAGTAGGAACGTTAATACCCTTTTTTGAAAGGTTTTCTACAATCTTACTATTGATTCCGAGCGACAAAAAAACAGACGTTTGTTCAGACATATAAAGTCATTTGAGTAGGTGTGATTTTCACCTACTACAGAACAAAGCATCTGTTGGGGGAAAACCGAACAACCAAATTGAATATGGACAATATACTACCAGAAAATCCTTATTTTGTCAAGCAAATACCACCCCTTTTTGAGGTGGTATTTTGCCAAAAAACGCTGTCTTGCCCTTATATATCTTGTTTAACAACCAACTGAAACTCTACCTCAAATAAATCAGAAATAACATTATTTGCCAAATTATCAAAAAACTTATCAGAACCGAAACGTATATTCCACAAGGTGCGGTCGAGCTTTGTGTCGGCTTTAATGAACGTTTTTCCGCCTTGTGTATAGACTTCAGCTGGTATTGTAATCTCTTGAGTTATGCCTTTAATAGTCATATCTCCCAAAAGAAGAACTTTGTAAGCCTCTCCTTCTACTGGGGTCGTACTTTTGAGTGTAAAAACGGCTTCCGGATTGTTTTCTACATCAAAAAAATCAGCTGATTTAAGATGCTTAGATAGTCCATCTTCACCATCACCCTTACCTGTTTTTTGAGCCATGATTGTTTTCATGTCTACGGTTAGTGAACCTTCTGTTGGCATTCCGCCGGCAAAAACAATGTAACCACCACTTATGGTTATTTTACCTGTGTCTACATAGTCGGCGATAAGGGTTTTACTGCCAGACCATTCAACGGATGAATTTTCTACATCAAAAGCATACTTACCATCTGTAACAGGAGTTTTTTCCTGCATTACGACTTCGGAGGTATCTACTTTTTCGCTCTCCTTTTTTTCTGCAGCTGACTTTGAATAAAAATACCAACCTCCCAAGGCCACAATTAACAGAACTATAATAAGAGTTGATTTGTTTTGCATAAACTAAAATTACTTAATTCTTGTAATGTCGCGCGAGGAAAATAAATCCAGAGTCCACTCAAACATAATGCGTACCTGTTTTCTCCTCGAAGCGAACTTGGATAAGTATACTGTACGCCATACCCACCATGCAAAAGGACCATGCAAATCAAAAGATCCGACCTGACCCGCTGCACGCCACTTACCAAGCGAAACCAACATGGCATTTACCTTAAACTTATAAGACTTGAGAGAATTACCCAATATCGAGGCCAAAATATTGTGAGCACACACCTTTGCCTCTTGTTCGGCAATTTGCGCGAGCATAGGAGCTGGTGGTGCCCCAGAAGACACATCTGTACAAGCAACGTCGCCGATTGCAAACACGTTTGGAGTTTTGGTGCGCAAAAATTCATCTACCTGAATGCGACCCTTGGTAAGTTCCATATGATTAGCACAGGCTACATCTGCCACCACCCCAGCTGTCCAAATTACCAAACGTGTCGGTACTGTTTCACCATCAGCAAAAATCAATTTATCTTCTTCGATTTTCTTTACTGTTTTTCCGAGTAAACACTCAATTTTTTGCCTAAACAAAACTTCCTCTGCAAAACCACGAATTCTTGGGTGAAACATTGGCAACAGATCGGGGGACGCTGAAACCATAACAATTCTTGCTCTTTCACTGCCTATATCATCAAAAGTTCTGGCGTGACTCTTGAAAACGTCGTCAGTAAATTCTCTCAATTCTGTAACCAGCTCTACTCCTGTCGGTCCACCACCCACTACCACAAACGTTAATAACTCTTTTCTTTTGTCTGGATCCTTTTCGTTTCCCGCTTCCTCGAAAGCATCAATAATCTTTGATCTTAAGCTTACGGCATCACTTAAGGTTTTAAGTGGTAAACCAAATTCTTGGGCACCTTCTACACCATAATAAGCAGTTTCAGCTCCGGTTGCGATTACCAAATAATCAAAATCAATACAGCTTCCATCTACCATTGTTACGCAACGTTTATTTTCATCAACATTCGACACCCTTGCTTGATGAATCTCTACCCCACTGCCAACAAAAATATCTCTCAAAGATTCTGTAACACTATTTGGAGAAAGTGTTCCGGTAGCGACTTCGTGCAATAACGGAGTAAAAAGAAAATAGTTATCTTGGCTAATAAGTGTCACTTTGCACAATCCTTTTTTAACTGCCGGTATTAGATTTTTGGCTGTATAAACCCCAGCGAATCCTCCACCTACAATAATAATGTGTGGTTTTTTCATGTACTGAATATAATAGCACGAAAAACCACCTCTATTAAAAGGTGGTTTTGTCGTTTTCTTTTAAATCTATTTTTCAATAATCTCAATACTTCTTTCCAGAGCAGAAGATTCACTCTCCAAGAATTTAATCTGATAATTATTTAAGCTTTCCGGCTTAGATAACATGTCGAGAATAAATTTATGAAATTCCTTGAGAGATTCACGGTTGGCGGTTTTAATTGACTCCGCAGTATAAGCCACAAGGCGTGCGGTATTCTGCTCCAAATCAAAAGAAACGCTTCCCATTCTAACCAAAAAAGTTTCTAAACTTCCTTCTGCTTCTAAAAGAACCTTCACTCGAGAAACTGAAACTGTACCCACCAAACTGGCGTGTCCTGGCAAAAGTTCGAGTTCTCCTAAATCTGTTGACAGGTGAACAGAACGAACAGCTCCGGAAAAAAGCTCTTTGGTTGGTGTAAGCAAGCTAAATTGAAACGTTGTATCGGCCATATTTTTAGGCTTATACTGTTTCTTTGGCGCTTTCTTTTTCGGCGGCAGCGTGACGCTCTAGCACTTCTTGAATGGTACCGGCCATGTAAAAATGAGACTCGTGAATGTGATCAAATTCACCAGACAAAATTGCCTTGAATCCACTCACTGTGTCTTCTCTTTTTACATACTGACCTGGCTTTCCGGTAAACTGTTCGGCCACGAAAAAGTTCTGAGTGAGGAAACGCTGAATTTTTCGAGCACGGAAAACGGTATTGCGATCGTCGTCGGAAAGTTCATCCATACCAAGAATCGAAATAACGTCTTGCAACTCCTTGTAACGCTGCAAAGTCTCACGAACTCCGTTAGCAGTTGCGTAGTGATCGGTACCAACAGTGTCTTCGTTTAGAGCTGTAGAAGTAGAGTCGAGTGGATCAACCGCTGGGTACATACCCATAGCAGCTAATTTACGAGACAACACAACCGTTGCATCTAAGTGAGAGAAAGTTGTGGCCGGAGCCGGGTCGGTAAGGTCATCAGCCGGAACGTATACAGCTTGAATTGAGGTAATAGAACCGGTTTTAGTTGAAGTAATACGCTCTTGTAGAGCAGCCATTTCTGTAGCCAAAGTAGGCTGATATCCAACAGCAGATGGCAAACGACCCATAAGAGCAGAAACCTCGGCACCGGCCTGGGTAAAGCGGAAAATGTTGTCGATAAACATTAGAATGTCTTTTCCTTCATCGCGGAAAGATTCCGCAATGGTAAGTCCGGTCAAACCAACGCGCATACGAGCTCCGGGAGGTTCGTTCATTTGCCCGAAAACCATGGATACTTTATCCAAAACACCAGAGTCTTTCATTTCGCGAATTAAGTCGTTTCCTTCTCGAGTACGTTCTCCAACTCCGGCAAAAACAGAGTATCCACCGTGAGCCTGAGCCACGTTGTGAATCATTTCTTGCATGATAACTGTTTTTCCTACACCAGCACCTCCAAAAAGAGCTGTTTTTCCACCTTTAATAAAAGGAGCGAGCAAGTCGACAACTTTTACACCGGTTTCAAAAATTTCAACTGCATCACTTTGCTCTGCAAAAGATGGTGGTTCTTGGTGAATGGCGCGACGTTCAACTTGAGACAAGTCTTCGCCTTCGTCCAAAGGTTCTCCAACCACATTTAGCACACGACCCAAAACTTTGGCACCAACTGGCACAGAAATAGCAGCAAGTGTATCAGTTACAATCTGACCAACAGCCAAACCATCTGTAGAACTCATGGCGATTGTTCGCACAACACCATCTCCCATGTGAGCTTGGACTTCCAAAGTCAAAAGAGGCTTGGTGTCAGAAACGTGGAGAGCGTTATATTTTTCTGGAATGTGTCCGTCAAAGAAGACGTCCACAACCACACCGGCAACACGACTAATAGAGCCGGTTGGAAGTGATTTTTGTTTAGATTTCGACTCTTTCATACATGTGTTCGTTACTCATGGCTTCGTTTGCCGAAGCAAGTTCAGCCAACTGCTGGGTAATCGCAGCTTGGCGTGCTTTGTTATATGCCTTGGTAAGCAGTTTAATTTGTTCATCTGCTGCTTCGGTAGCTTTTTTCATGGCTACCATACGGCTAGAATATTCGGTTGCTTTGAGTTGATAGAAAGCCTCCAAAAACAATCCTTTCAAAACCTGCAAAGTAATTGTATTAGCAACCTCCTCCGGACCTGGTTCGTACAAAACTGTGTCTTTTTCTTCGTCTGGTTGAGACACAAGCTTGCTACCATCACGCGTTATTTGATTCTTAATCGCTTGGCGAGTAAGTGGCAAATAAGTATGAAGGTGAGACTCGAAGGTAAAAGCGTTTACATACCACGGAGAAACCAAGTGAATCTTTTTGGCGTCTCCCGATTCCCAACGAGTCAATATTTCATTGACCACGACCAGAGCATCGATTGGTTGCATGTCTTCTTTTAGATTCTGCAGGCTCGCTTCTACTTTCATACCTTCACGCTTGGCGGCATCTGCGCTTTTGCGACCAACCGTAATTACACGTCTGTTCCCTTCTGCGCTTTGCCACTCAGGTGAACGCAAAAGATTGCGTATGAGTTGGTTGTTCATGGCTCCACACAATCCTTTGTCAGATGTGAGAATCACAAACAGCTCATAGCCTTCTGTGCGTTCTGCGGCATACTCCGTATCAGACACACTAACATGCGCAAGAAGCGACGTTTCGAGCAGAGTACGAGTATAAATACGCACCGCCCCAGAGGTCACCTGAAAGTTCTTCATTTTACTGGCCGCCACAAGTTGCATGGCCTTGGTGATCTTTTTGGTGTTTTGGGTGGCGATGATTTGTTTTTTAACTTCGAGGAGCGACATGTGAGTTCTTTATGCCTTCCTGAATTATAGTGTCGAGAGAGCTTGCGATTTCGTCAGTCAAAGCTTTCTCTTTTTCGATTGATTCAATCAAATCTTGGTGCTTAGCAGCGATCATTTGGATCAAGGACTGCAAAGCAGGCTGAACGGAAGTGATAGGCAAAGCATCCAAATAGCCAGAAGTCGCGGCACGTAAAGCAACAATCTCTTGCCACAAGGTGTATGGCATGTTTTGTTTTTGCTTCATTGATTCGGCAACACGCTGACCACGAGTTAACTGGCGTTTGGTTGTTTCATCTAAATCACTGGCAAACTGAGTAAAAGCAGCTAACTCATAGTACTGAGCCAAATCGAGTTTGGCGCTTCCAGCTACTTTTTTCATGATTTTTGTTTGAGCAGCTCCACCTACACGAGAAACAGAAATACCAATGTTGATCGCTGGGCGCATACCACTGTAGAACAAGTTTGCTTCGAGGAAGATTTGTCCATCAGTAATAGAAATCACGTTGGTTGGAATGTAAGCAGAAACATCTCCAGCCTGAGTTTCAATAATTGGCAAAGCAGTAATACTTCCGCCACCGTTTTCGGCATTCAATCGAACAGCGCGTTCCAAAAGACGTGAGTGCAAGTAAAAAACGTCTCCCGGGTAGGCTTCGCGTCCTGGTGGACGTCGCAATAAAAGTGACAACTCACGGTATGCAACGGCGTGCTTAGACAAATCATCGTACACCACCAATACATCTTTACCTTGGGCCAAAAAGTATTCGGCAACTGCAGTACCTGCGTAAGGTGCGAGGTATTGCATAACCGCTGGAGTTGAAGCTCCGGCAGCTACCACACATGTGTAACCCATGGCACCATGTTTTTCCAAAGTACGAACAACCTGTGCGGTTGTAGACTCACGTTGACCAACGGCTACGTAAACACAGACCATGTTTTGGTCTTTTTGGTTGATAATTGAGTCGATAGCAATGGTGGTTTTACCAGTCTGACGATCACCAATAATAAGCTCACGCTGACCACGTCCAATTGGAATCATGGAGTCGATCGCCAAAATACCAGTTTGTAATGGTTCAGAAACTGGTTCACGAGTCATAACCCCAGGAGCAATAGACTCAAGTGGCATAAAGGTTCCTTCTCCCCCTTTTAGTTCTCCACGACCATCAATTTCTCCACCAAGTGCATCAATAACTCGTCCAAGCATTGATTCCTTTACTTTCACACCTAAAAAGTCACCGGTAGAATTTACAGTTTGTCCTTCTTTTACATCCCATGCCGGGTCAAGCAAAACTGCATAAGCACTGCGACCTTCAAGTTGCATAACGAGAGCACGAGCACCGGTTTCTATTACACGGATAACTTCACCCATGTGTAGACCTTCCAAACCATAGACGTGTAAAACACCGTCTTTAACAGAACGGATCAAACCGGCTTTTCCGTCTACAGGTTCAGATGAAGCCATGTTTGACAAGGCACCATCTAAAGATGAGAAAAAAGTTTTTAGTTGTTGTGTATCCATAATCGTTTACGACAAAGCAGACAAAAACGTGTGCACTCGGGTGACCCAACTGTGATCAATTAAGGAATCACCAACAAAGAGACGCGCTCCCCCCAAAAGAGAAGTATCAGTTTTAAGAAGTGGAATGGACGAAGGATAAGCCTGACGTAATTCCTTAAGTAAGTGTTTTGCATCCTCTGCTTTAGGTGCTTTGGCCACATGCAAACGCACAGGCTTTACACCCAAAACAAGTTCCACAAGCTTTTGTGCTTCCTCTATAAGCACATGAACACCCAAAAGCATTCCTTGTTGATGAGAAGCGAAAACGCTTTTCAAATACTCATCAGAAGAAGACATTGAGTCTGTGGTTTTCGTGTCATTTTTTTCTCCATCCATCCACGGTGGTAATTCTTTTCCTAAAAAGGAAACGAACTCCTTAACTAATGGCTGTTCTTTTAAAAACTTTGGATCGGAAAAAAGTGAGGCCTTGCTACCCAAGAAAAAAACCACTTCTTCCAGAGATTCGGCGAAAGCTTCTTCCGACAAGCCAAATGGGGTGTGTTTCCCACTTTTGACGGCGGTTTGAAGTGTGTCGGCGCACCAAGCAGAAAAAAGATTGCTTATCATACGCTAACCTTTTTTATATCTTGCCAAGCATTTTCGACACTCTTTTGAACAGCTTCTGCCGGAACACTATCACGAAGAATAAGAAGTAAAACTTTTTTTATTTTCTCTTGCAACTCAGCTTCTACATCTTTAACAATGTTGGCTTTAAGTCTCTCTAATTCTTCTCGAGTAGCCGTCATTAAAGCTTCGCGTTCAGAACGAGCCGCTTCAATAACTTTGTTGGCTTCAGCTTGAGCATGTTGTTTTATTTCCTCGGTTTTTGTTCTGAGTTCCAACATCTGAGCGTCGTTTTGACGACTATGATCCTCGGTAGCCTGTGCAAATTCCTTTCGAAGTGATTCCGCCTCAGCTACACTTTGAGCAATCATCTCGCGACGACCGTCTATAAAGCTCAAAAGTGGTCGATAAACAAAACGACGCATGACAAACAGGAGGATGCCGAAGTTTACAAGGTATAAGAGTATGCTCCAGCCATCAATACCCAGTTTTGCAAAGGCGTCCATAAACTAAACAACAAAAAGAATGATGAGCGCAATAACCAAAGAGTAAATAGCAGTAGACTCAGTAATAGCCATGGCTACAATCATGTTTGGGATGATTTTGTTGGCGATAGATGGATTGCGTCCAATGGCTTCCAAAGCTTTTCCTCCAACATAACCTTCTCCAACACCAGGACCAATAGCTCCAAGACCCATACAAAGACCTGCTGCGATTAAACGTGCTGCTTCAATATCCATAACAATAAAAGATAACTGTTTTTTAAATTATTTTAACTAACTCACGCTACCGCTTGAGCTGTCTCTTCTTGCGATTGAGGCGTTGCCCCCTCAATCGTTCCAGCTAAAAACTGGATCGAAAGAAGAGAAAACACAAACGCCTGGATCAACCCAGAAAAGACACCCAACGCCAAAAATGGAATAGGCACAATCCACTGCATCCAAACCGCAATGCCCATTATCACTGCTACCATTAAGTTACCAGCAAACACGTTTCCAAAGAGACGTGCCGCCAGCGAAATAACTTTTGCAAATTCACCCACAATATTGAGTAGGCCAATCATCATTCCAATACAGGCCAAGAAAAAATCAGAAACCGATCGAGATGCAAAAACAGCCCCGACTGGAAAGAAGTTTTTAAGGTGTGTGATTGGTGAAATGTAAAAGGCCATGATGTGAGACACAACTACCAAGGTAAGTGAAAAGGCAATCGGACCGGAAAAATCAGAAGTAGGCTGACGAAAAACATCTGCGCCGTTGTAAACGATTTCGTAAACAAACGGCAACATTGTTGATTCGTTGGCCACCAAAATAAAGAGCATAAGTGTAAAAAACACCGGGAAAAACGTGCGTGCTTTTTCGGGTCCAAAAGCCTGCTCTACTTGTTCTAAAAAGTAGTTAGCTCCCATTTCAAACAAAACTTGAATTCTTGTAGGAATGATTGCGAATCGGCGAGCAGAAGCAACACCAACAAACACAAGAATAAGTGTTGTAAGTACGGCACCCAACATAGCATCCGTAATTGGAATCGGCCCTATAGAAAATAACTGACTTGCTGGCAATGAGACATCGAGCATAATCATTCAGAAAAAGGGGGATAACGTTTGATGTGTGCCTTCATACGGCGCACTATAATCAACTGACTAACCGGAAAAGACAGCAATACAGCCACCATAATCACAGAGTTAGGCCAGTTAAATATGCGAGTTAAACCGTATGCAATGAGGGCAAAAAAACCAATCACCGCAAGCGTGGTGCTCAGAGTCACAAATCGTTGTCTCCAAGTAAAAACTCGCATAAATCATGTGCGATTATAGTACGTTTTCTTTTTGTGTCAAGGAACTTTTGCAACAAATTACACACAATCAGGCACTAAACAAGGGAAAATGCACATTATCACTGAATGTACGCATAGGGGTCTTAAGTGCCACTGGTACTCATTGTCAGGCCAAAGGATGCTTAATCAAAACATCAGAAGCAGCTGCTCGATACTTGCAATAATCACAATATTTACCAGATTGTGGAATTGAATTCTCTTCCAAACAATTTTTAATGTTCCACAAAGTATTTTCGATCCAATCTGTTTTACCTTTATAGGCAAGCACATCGACATCGAATTCCAGTCTGGCATCAAAGGCCTCAACATCTGTTTTGCCGTTGCAATAAACAAAATAACCAATATCACTTACCTCAAAACCATTCTGCCTAAATAGCCATTGATAAACTTCCATTTGTCTTTTATAAGCATTTTGCCAAGGGGCGTGAATGGAAACTGGTCCATTTTTACTGGTTGCTTTGTAATCAACAATGATCAATTTTCCATTATCATCTTCCCAAACATCATCTACTCCCCCACGAATCAATAAATTCGTTGGCTCGTGTAAAAAAGAAATCCCCTGCTGCAAAGAAGTACGCCACTTATCCATTTCCTCATGTTTAAAAGGACGTGCATTAATCCCATAATGCTCCATAAGCGGGTGTGCACTTCCGGCTGAGCGATGCATGTCAAATTCCTTTTTAAGCAAGGTATCGACAGCATTATTCAAATTAAAAGGAAAACTCGGCGGACGAGCAACCCCCAAACGCTTATCCAAATAAAAACACTTTGGACAATTCACATACAGCTCAATTCCAGTCCGACTCAATTTGAATGTTTTTTCAGAAAAAGGAACATAGAGTCCTCGAGACTTGGGAGGATTGTATTTGGAAACGAACATAAACTAATTCTGCCTACGTCTTGGAATAAGCGGAATCAAACCTTCGTTGGCTAGCGGAAATATTGGATAATCATCTTCTCTACGTACATTTAATTTCATTGGCACATACCTGAAATAGAAATCACGTCCTTTTAATTCTTCATCTAAATAATACACGAGATCGAAACTGCTTTTAATGTTTTCCGGAATAAAACCATTTTTACGCAAAACATCTGTAAACTTTTGTGGTAGATTACCGCCAATTTCAAAAGTCTTGTCGAGTTGTAAGGCCAAGAAAAATGGCGGAATAAATGCCGTTTCCATTTGATAGATAGTTTCCGCGGGCAATCTTTCCCAAGCACCTTCGTGTTCAAACTTCCATCGAAGCAGCTCTCCGGCATAAAGTCGCAAACCTTTAGCTAACGATTTCGATCCTTTGTTGATAGTTTGCTTGGCAAGCTCAAGAGGAGTTGTGCGAATAATTCTTCTGACAGTATCTAAAACACATTCCGGTGTAGCGATAATTTCCGTATCAGTTGCAATTACGGCATTGATCGTAAAATCAACTCCAGCAAAATAAGTATCATAATCATGCATCTCTCGAACACCATGACCAAACTTATAATCCTCGGCCATGAATTCTCTCGACAGTTTATCGTCTAGTCCTTGCTCTGGTTCTTTATATGCTGTTCTCACAATATCAATATCTCGTGGCATGGCTGGATCTAGTACACCCAAAGACATTTCGAGTAGCGAACGGGCCGCTCCTCCAATATAAGAATAACCTTTGGGTAATCGTTCTTTGGAAAAATGTTTGGTAACTGGTAAAAACACTCTGCCACTTTCGGTTATTTCTATTTTACTTGTATCGATTCCATATTT
>Ga0100380_10000592_pt1 | contig 40261 bp, 36 predicted proteins | sample CryGeymeta201504_FD_80417 | JGI IMG/M metagenome (GOLD analysis project Ga0100380, IMG submission 80417) | Groundwater microbial communities from Crystal Geyser aquifers in Utah, USA - Crystal Geyser metaG 2015-04 | ecosystem: Environmental > Aquatic > Deep subsurface > Groundwater | place... | reverse complement strand
TCAAAAGAAACAAGAAGGCATGTCGAATAAAATGGCTGTAGTCGAAGCTGCCGTTCAGCGTTTTCGTCCTATATTAATGACAAGCATGGCAACCATTCTAGGCGCATTGCCGATTGCTCTGGCATTGGGTGGGGCAACAAGTAGGATTCCTATGGGGATTGCCATTATTGGTGGATTGATCTTTTCATTGGGATTAACCTTGTATGTTATTCCAGCCATTTTCTTGTTTATTAGTTCACGCCAATCGCGTTTGTCTGCGATGCAAAAACTTTCTCATGATAAAAAATAGCCTGATTCTTCTTTGTATGGGATTCATGCTTGCCACCACCAGCAACGCACAGGTGCCTATTACCCTGCATCAAGTAGCCGATAGTGTCTTGGCCAATAACTATTCCATCCGACTAATACGGATTGATGCGGCAGTAGCAACAGAGCAGAATACGCTGGGTGCGGCCGGTTATTATCCTAGCATTAGCCTAAATGGAACTCAGCAGAATAGCCTTGTTAATACCCGCCAGGAGTTTTTTAATGGAGATATTCGTTCAGCAGATGGTGCACTGAATCAATCGGCTTCATTAGGTATTCGACTTGATTGGACTCTTTTCCAAGGGTTTTATGTGCAAAGTATTCGCGATGAACTCCAGCTAAAAGAAGAAGCTGCCGCATTGCAAACGATCCTCACAATGGAGGCCGAACTCTATGAAGCTTCTCGCCTCTATTATGAAATTGCAGCAAGAGAACAATTGTTCATGTCTTTGGATACCGTTCTCATTTATAGTCAATTGAGGGCGGACTTGGCCAAGAAGAAAATGGAACTTGGGAAAACAAGTCGGTTGGATTATCTGCAGAGCCTGCTTGATCTGAATGCGGATAGTGCTCGGTGGCTGCAGGAGCGTTCCATGCTCATAAACCTTAAGACTCAACTGAAACAGAAAATGGGGGCTTCTCCTTCCATAAGCTATACCTTGAACGACACCATGCGTGCATTATCCATATTTCCATATGAAGAACTCAGGGCGAATGGCATGAGGCAGAATACACAATTAAGAAACAGCAAACTGCAGGAGGTATTAGCAGTTAATGGGATTCGCACGGCGAAGAGTCAGCGTTACCCAAGTTTAGGGTTATTCTCAGAGTACAGTTTTATCAGTTCACAAAGTGCGGTAGGTATTTTGAAATCAAATCAAAGCCTGGGCCCAGCAGCTGGAGTTGGGTTGACCTATAATTTGTTCAATGGTTCACAGGTAAATCGAGAAGTTGCGGTTGCAAAGCTTAAACGAGAGGGAGCTTCCATTCAACGAGAGAATGTCGAGTATTCATTTGAGATGGAGTTGATTCAAGCCTATGAGGAGTATTTACTTCAATACCGTTTGGTAGAGTTTGAGCAATCGAATGTAGTATTGGCTCGTGAAAACGTGAAATTGGCCCAAATTCAGCTCAATGCAGGAAGTATCAATGCTTTTCAGTTTAGGGATGTGCAACAAATTAGCATCGAATCGGAAGGCCGTTATGCAAATGCCCTCTATAACCTCAAGCGCTCAGAGCTTGAATTAATGAGATTGAGTGGGGGATTAGTAAATTATATCACGCAGCACAAAGACTAGAAATAACGTTCACAAAGCCCCTTAATTTCGTCGATACCAAAATAGCGCGTTACCGCATCCTGTTTTTTTGCTGCATTTGGCATATTCGCATATTCGGCTTCCTCTGGATTCATGCATAGGGTAAAGCCTCCGGCATCTTTTATCTCCTTGAGCCCAATACCTCCATCTGCATTTGCACCAGATAATAATACGGCTGCAGTGCGGGTAGCTGTGTTATGTGATAAACTTGAAAACAGCACGTCAATGGCAGGCTTACAATGCCAAACAGGTGGGCTGTCTAAAAGGCGCCATTTTTGATCTTCATCCAATTCTATATGATTTCCGGCTGGGGCAATATAAATATGTTTTTTCTGTAGTTTTTCCTTGTCTATTGGTTCTTTAACTATGAAGTCTGTATAATATTGTAGAAGCTGGATCAGGTTTGACTTATGGTCTTTTGAGCGGTGGATGACCAAGACGATGGAGGGTCCCTGGTTATGTTTTATCCATTCAATCATAGCTGGAAATGAACCTGCAGAGCCTCCAATGGCGAGAATGTCGAACTTGGAGTTAGCATCGGGACTATGCTGTTTTAAGTCAGTCAATTTTCTGGTAAATTTTATGAACTGAATCTATTTCTTTAAACCGATAGGAGCGCGATGTGAAGCGTAAAGTTTCTTTTTCGCCCAAACATAAAAAGCCACCCATATTCAAATTGTGGTGAATAATGCGCATCACCTCATCTTGCATACTAAGGTCGAAATAAATGAGGGTATTTCGGCACATGACCATGTCAAATTTTTTATGATCGGGCATTTGAAGGATGCCTCCACTTAAAAAAGCACAGGATCTCTTTATCTCAGGAGTGAGATGAAATGAGTTTTTGCTTTCTGTGAAATAATCTAGAAGGTTTCCATTTCCACCAGCTAAATGATAAGCTTCAAGGTAGCTGTTCAGCTGCCGAGTTGCATAGGTTCCTTGTTGCGCTTTTTGAATGACGCTTTTATTAATATCGGTACCGAGCAGGCTGCTATGGGTAAGGAGCCCATGCTCTTTTAATAATATGGCTGTGCTCACCACTTCTTCTCCTGTAGAGCATCCTGCATGCCAGGAAGAGATGGATTTTAGTTTGGCTAATTCAGGAAAAACAAGCCGCTGTAGCGCAATGAAAAAGATCGGGTCACGAAACATTTCTGTAACGTTAACGGTAATCTCCTCAACCATCTCTTCTCCAAAGCTCGGGTCTTGTTTTAATTTTCTTAGTGCCCCTTCTAAACTTTGATGTTTCAATTGTAAGAAACGCTCAACTCTTCTTTGTATGGAAGCAGGGGCATAGTTATGAAAGCTCACTCCAGCGTGTTTCTCAATGGCATCGTAAAGGCTAATTAAATCAGGAGGGCTCAGGTTCATTTTTTCATCTCAACGAAGTAGGCGCAAATTATCCTGAAAAAACTAAGTCTGCGCATTTTACCAAAAAAAAGAGACCGATGCTCCTCAGTAAGAAAGGGAATTTTATTTTGGTTGAATTTTTCCGCTTCCAGTTATGGTGGATCGAATTATTGGAGACCCCATATACGCAATGTGGCCACTTCCAGAGATACTTGCGTCGATTAGTTCCTTTGCGTAAATATTTAAGCTTCCCGACCCACTTATGTCAGCAAATACCGTGTCGGCCAAAAGGTTGAATAAATGACCGTTGCCGGAACCAGAAATATTTGCCTCTAGAACAGAACAGCTTCCATTTGCGCGGATTTCCCCAGAGCCGGAAATGCGAAAATTCATGATGCCATTTGTGTGCACTCCATGGGCAATAATTTTACCTGATCCGCTAATTTCTGCATTTCTGAATCCCTCAAAACTTCCAATTGTTTCCATTTTACCACTGCCTTTCAGAATCAGACTACTAAGTCTTGGCAAATGAATAATTACCTGAGCTTGAGAGTTTCTTAAATAGGTATGTTTTTCAATTCCAATGACTAGCTTGTTGCCAACAATTACCGTTTCTATATATCCAACAATGTTTTGATAATCCCTTACTTCGACAAAAAATACGCTGTCTTGGTACAAGATAACCTCAGCAGAATGGTTAAGTTCCACGGCATCAAATCCTTGAAGTTGGCGAATTTCACTGACAATGGATCCGCTACCTCTCTGGTATTTTTGCTTGCTGCAAGAACTCAAAGTAGCCAAGGTAAGTAGTCCAATAATAAAGGCATATTTCGTTTTCATAATTTAAGAACACACAAACTAGGCGCTACCCTACCTGCTCAGATTTTTTTTGAATAACGCATCATGTTCTAAAGCTTCCATTATATTTGGGAATGAAGAAACTATTACTCTTATTTTGTGTGATGAGCTCTGCCATGACTGTGGTGGCGCAAAATCATTATTCCTTTAGCCAGCGTTCAGCTAACTATACGGAAATGACCAATGGTACCGTTGTGTCGCCATCAGAATGGGATGATTTTGAAACCGCGATTGCCATGCCTTTTCCTTTTAAGGTCTTTGGTAAATCTGTCGATTCTATCATTATTGCCGATGATGGTTGTTATTTTTGGGAAGACGGAGACGATTACCTGAGCCCAAGTGGTGCGGATGCGGTAAGCCGTGGAGCAGACCAATCTCCCGTAACGTATCGAGTAGACGGAACAGGAAATGAGCGCATTTTAAAAGTTCAATGGCCAAATATTTCATTCTATGAAATTGTTGATTCTTTCCCGAATGATTTTGCCAATTACCAAGTATGGTATTATGAAGGAAGCAATATCATCGAGTTCCATATTGGTTCATCATTTATTGGTGAAGGTGCCCTGGCGGAGATTGATATTTTCCCTTTTATCAATGACGAGGATGGAGTAAAAGGCATTGTTCTCGATGGTGATCCCGCGAGCGCTACTCCAAACTACGATATCGACAATGCTACTGGACTAACAAAAAATCCTTCCGTGAACACGATTTATGTGTTTACTCCAGGCTTCCCAAACGGAACTGCAAATGCTGCTTTGGAAACACAAGTGTCATTGTATCCAAACCCGGTAGGAAATCAGCTGAATATCCATACGGATTTAGAGGTAGAAGGTATTGAAATTTATAATTTCAGCGGACAACTCATTCACGCTGAAACAAGTATTGGAAACGACCAAACGGTGAACACAACGGCCTTGAGTAGCGGCCTTTACTTGATCAAAATTGAAACAAGTGCTGGCGTTATTACCAAGCGCTTCGTGAAATAGAAAAAGTATCAATAGCAAAAGAGGAAGGCGTTCAATGGAGCACCTTCCTCTTTTTTGTTGTGGTCCCGCCGGGAATCGAACCTGGATCAAACGTTTAGGAAACGCTTATTCTATCCGTTGAACTACGGGACCATTTGGGCTGCGAAATTAGGTAAAAACAAGGGAAATTTTAGTGTGAGGGAATCCATGTCCGCCGAAGCCAGCTGAATAAGTCGAAAAGTAAAACAAGGCTGTTTCATTACGAACTTGATGCGGGTATGGTTTCTTTAAAAAAGCGCATATTTGTCCGATGCAGCGCTTGCTTACTTTATTGGCTCATGTTCGTCCTGTTTTGGTGCGCTATGCCTATCAAAAAAGCTGGCATGTACACCGTTCATTTTTCCGTGAACTCAAGCCATTTCTTCAGCAAATGAGTGAGTCCGAGCAGACTATTCTCTACAAACGAATCAGCAAATACATCCTCAATATCCATTACATCTTCGGCTGGTTCGGGGTATTGCGGGGCAAACACTTAACTCGCTCAGAAAGAAAAGTGGCCTTGTATTTATCCGGATTCATTCCTATGTACGATGATTATAATGATGATGATGGATTGAATCATGAACAAATCATGACGCTGCTTGCAAAAGAGCGAGAAGAATGCACACCTAAAGAACAGTTGTTCGTATATTTCTATAAGCAAGCTATTGCCCATTATGCTGATTCGGATTTGTTTTGGAAGTATTTAGAGAAGGCGGGGGAAAGTCAGGACGAAAGTCTACAACAGTTTGAGTCTACTTTGCGGACGGAAGAGATCTTTGATATTACAACAAAGAAAGGGGGGTATTCGCTGCTTTTCTTGCGTGGAGCAATGGCGCAGAAAATGCAAAAGGAAGAGTCCGAAGCGGTATTTCTTCTTGGACAATTGATTCAATTGATGGACGATATCTTCGATATGCATAAAGATGCAATGGCCTCCATTTCAACACTGCCAACTAGCACAGATGATATAAAAAGTCTGAGGCACCTATTTTACTCAATTTATGAGCAAACGCTTTCTCGATTTAATCAATTGGAATATGCATTAATCCATCGAAAGAAATTTGAAAAGTACCTGCGTTTTTTCATTGCTCCTACTTTTGTTTGTTTAGATCAGTTTGCTGAGTTACAAGATAAAAACGACGGAAAATTTGACGTAAAAAAGTATGCCCGTAAGGCACTTATATGCGATATGGAGCATCCTGCGAATATTTGGCGCAGCTTAAGGTATTATTGGAAGGGTTTCCATCGCAAATCGAATTAGGATTATTTTTGTGCTTCAAAGCAACACAAACAATGGATTGACAAAGTATGGACGGAGTAGATTATGATATCATTATTTGTGGCGGCGGACCTGCGGGAAGTACCTGCGCCATGACCTTTAAGGATACAAATGCCCGGGTGCTGGTGATTGATAAGACTTCGTTTCCAAGAGAGAAAGTATGTGGAGACGGCATAGCGCCTTATATCCCAAAAATTTTGAATCGAATTTCCCCGAGTTTTAAAGAGGCATTTGAGGCATTTCCTGCAAAATCATCCATTACTAAAATATTTCTTCGTTCCTATAATGGTACCTCGGTTGAGGTAGAATTAAACGAACATTTTTATGTCTCCACCCGCTATAATTTTGACACCTTTTTGTATGAGCAGGCCAATAGCTTACCCAATGTTGACTATGCCAATAATACCTCAATAAAAGATGTAAAAGTATATGCGGATTATGCTGAGGTCCAAACTGATACGAGAATCTATAAAGCTAAACTAGTCATTGGCTGCGACGGTGCAATGTCTGCTGTACGACGTGCCTTGACTGATTTCAAAGTCAAGGAAGAAAAAAAGTGGGCCACAGTTCGTGCCTACTATTCTGGAGTTACGGGTACAGACCAAGAACGCTTTGAAGTATATTATTCAAAAAAACACCCCAATGGATATTTTTGGCTTTTTCCATCTGAAGGTGGAAAGGTGAACATTGGTTTTGGAACGTTTTCGCATCTGGTTTCCGAAAGAAAGTTAGATGTAAAAAAGCTGATGCTCGACATGGTAGCAGAGATACCCGAATTGAAAGCGAGATTCGCGAAGGCAAGTTTAGAGGGCGATATTAAAGGCTGGAGCATTCCGGTTGATTTTGAAAATTCTATACTTTCCGGAGATCGGTTTATGCTTTGCGGAGATGCCGCCTCCTTGCCCGACCCAGCCACAGGAGAAGGTATTGGCCCCGCCATGTCTTCCGGTAGAATCGCTGGTTTCTTTGCACAAAAATGCCTTGAAAAGGAGTGTTTTTCCGATTCATTTATGAAAGGCTATAACCAGGAAATTGAGAAAAAGTTTGGCTCCCTGATTCGAAAACGTAAGCGTGTTGAAAAATGGTTCTCCAAACATAATTGGATGCTCGATTCTTTTGTGTCGGTGATAGGTGCTTCCAAGTTTATTCGAAAAAGAGGGGAAGTACTTTTAGGGCGCTTATTATCTTGAACTTTCAAATAAAGCAAGTAACAAATCCAAGAGTCTGATTTCTAGATCCCTTTTGGCTTGCTTAATACAGGTATGCTGATCTTATAGCTCTACCTTCTTAGAATAATTGGGGCTGATTCGCAGTCATTCACCTTTTCAAAACCTATTCATGATAAAAACTAGATTCATTCTCGCAGTGGCTGCGGCCTTAGTGTTGAGCGCCTGCGGTCAGGTTAGGGTTGAAACGGCCGAGAATTTTGAACAAGTTGAGTTGCCGGATAGCTCCATTGTTTACCTTAGCCATAATAGCAGTCTTACCTATGACGAGAGTTTTAATCCTCGAACCTAAAATTAAAGGGCGAGGCATTTTTCAGTGTCAATGAGGGAGAAACACCTTTTGTGATAGAAACAGAAAGTGGCGAAGAAGTGACTGTAGAAGGTACGGAATTTTTTATGTCGGCTTCAGTAACTGGGGTGGTGGTAGAAGTTGAGTCTGGCTTTGTTATGCTCCAGGTTGTAGGGGTTGAACCTCGTCGCATTCAACGGGGAGAGCGCATGGATTATAACCGTCATGATAACGGTCTCCATCTCGGTCAGGCTAAACACGCTCACCAAGATTGGATTTATATGATGGGCTTAGATTTTAAAAAGTCGGGCATTTTTCTAAAAAGAGGAAGAAAACATAGAGGTCCCGACTATCATCAACAAAACCACAATAGATCAAAGGGACATAAGCCAGGACACGGTAAATCAAAGCCAGGTCATAATGGAAAAGGGCATCAAGGGAAAGGGAAGAGGTAATTCTGAGCCGCGCTAAACATTGGCTTATTGTGGAGATACGCGCCAAGGTTTACAAGACGCCACGCGGCTGCGAAGTAAAAGAGTGGTCGGGGTATGCTAACAGTCGTCTTTGGTTCGTTCTGAACAAAACTTCTGATTCAAATCCCCATTTTGGAAGACGGATGAACTTAAATCACATTGGGCTTTTATTTTTAATGCTTGTGTCGTTCAATTGGCAAATCGTGTTTGGCGTGCCGAAGGGCTCTTCTCCAGCAGTGCGTATAGATTCAGTTTATAAAGGCGAGGATACACTATTGATCGCAGCAAATCCCGAAGGAGATAGTATTGATACACTTGATATTGTCCATAACGACTTTTTAAATAACCGTGTTGTCAATTACGAAAACAAGCGGAAGGTGATGATGGCTTCAAATAGGATAGTTTGCGTTTGTAATTATAAACAAAATTCCTCCTATGTAATTCATGACGAATATCTTCTTCGAATACGAAATGGTGAGGTTATTTTAAGAACACCTCTAAAAAGTTGGTCAGAAAGTGAGTTCAAGGAAATTATTAATTCTCATGGGTAAGAAGCAATCTATTTTATTAATTGTCCTCTTTTTGTTTTCCAGCTGTTCGGTTTTTACACAGAATGAATCGACGAGGTCCGAAAATGCCAGCTTCATCTCCGAAGAGGTAAGTACCAATTGGAAAATAGATACTTTTGGATGTTTAGGCTTAAGAAAGGCTTTGCCTATAGACACTTTGCTGCTAGGTGAAACTGCCTTGAAAGTGATTGAAACCATCGGACCCCCATTCGATTCCAGTGGAAGCTCAGTTCGAGGGGCCGGCAACTGGATATATTTTATTTCCACCGATTTCTGTGAATATCGAGATGAAGGGTATTCTCCTTTTGAATATGGGGGAATGGTTCTAGAGCTAAGAATGAAGGACGGGGTAATTAGCGATACCTATTATAGTGTCATCAACTAAAAACAGGGTTAATCCCGTTGTATATAGGAGCTTGTAAAGCCATCTTGCCTGTGCAGAAAAAGTAAAATGCCGAGAATAATTATTGTCATATTGATGCTTTTAGTGGTTCCCGTTTTTAGCCAAGCTCAACAATTTGATTATGAGAATAGCACCTATGATTCACTGCTAAAAAGCGAGAAGTCTTTTGAAGTCCTTGACACGATTTATTATGATAGTCCTATGTACACTTACCGAATCAAATACAATTTCACTTCGTTTATGGATGGATATGAAGTAGGTTTCTTTTCTCCTAAGAAACTCCCTGAGGAATTGCTAAACTTTATGAGTGAGTATTTTAAGAATACAAGCTCTTGCAAGAATGATAGCATGTCCAAGAGATTTTTTGACTACCTGAATGGGGATAGCATCTATTTCGAAATTGGATTGAATTTGTTTCTTGGCAGTTATTTTCAGCGTTATCAATTGTCTTGCAATTCAACCCAGCTCAATTCAGACAACGAGAATTTGTATCGTTTATTTGAACAAAAATGTGATCGTTATTTGCTTTTTAAATGCATGATTTCTGACCTTCATGTCGGGATGCACCATATTCGAATTCCTATTAACATGAAAGAGCAATTAATCATTGTTCCTGGGCCAATGGGCATTGAAGAAAATTATTGTAACCATTAGCTCTGTATGTGAAATGGGAATAAGAATGGATTGAAGTCTGCACAGAACCTGAAATATAGCTTTCCAAAATTTGTTTGCACCTCTGTTTCGCCACTTGCGAAAACACGTCCATTCTTGGTGAAGGTTGAAACGTTACCCTTGAATTAGAGATATTCAATGAATAGGTACCTTTATTGTCGAGCAAGTATTATGAAAATGTTGAGTGCGATTGGATATAGCCTGCTTCTCCTATTGGGTATTTATTCCCTTAGCATGCGTGCACAAGCCAATGATTTTAATCCGGTTAATACCAAAAATGCGCAAGGTCAGAAGGTTGGGTTATGGATAGATTCACAGGGTGATTGCATCAAGGAAGTCAGCTTTTATGTGAATGATTTCAAGGAAGGGCCCTCCTTTCATTTTGGTGATTCCGGGAAGATTGACTCGGTATTCATCTATAGCATGGGAATAAAATCAGCTGTCAGCATGGAGCATGTATATCCAATTGAAGGCAAGCCGTTTTTTTATTCGGAAGGCTATTCAGGTCTGCGCTTTTGGTTAAATGGTTATTGGAATATTAGAGACGGATACCTCCATGGCATTCACTGGAATACGCGAGATGAACGGTCGTACAAAAAGGGAAAAAGTTATTATGTGTATTATAAAGGGAACTGCGTGTATATGTGGTTTGATGATAAAAAAGGAAATCATCTAAATGGCTATAACCTGTATGAAAAGAGAACAAGTTATTCCTTGGATAGCGCCTTTTTGAAAGGTAAAAACTTGACCATGTCTTTTTCGAATTTGACCACGACACCAATTCGGGTTCCTAATTTATATGGCCGAACAATCGAATACAATTTAAAGGACCTAAACCCCGAACATTATTGGCAATCGAATGACACGCTTTATGTCAGTATTTCAGACAGTTCCAATAGAAATGAGTTTATCTGGGAAACAAAAGTGGGCGGCTATAAGCAAAGATATAAACCCTATCAGTTTACGATAGCAGACCGGATGATTGAAAACGTGCTCCTGCCCAATGAAAACGTTTCATATAGATTAAAGATTGATTTGAAGGAGCCTCCGCATTTCTTGGCATTTCAATATGTAAATCGAATAGATTGTCTTCGTATTTCGATAATAGAGTAGCTTATTCTTATCTCAAGTATTCGCAATGTTAAACCCCTATTTATTAACCGGCATTTTTAAGAGAAATCAATCAAATGCAACCATTTCATCGCTTCATTCATTCAAGAACCAAATTAGTGAGCATGAAACGATTATTACCAGCAATAGGCCTATTCTTTATGTCCCTCTTCGGAGCAGCCCAATCTTTTTATGATGGCGTAAGCATCCACTACATCACTCCGGGTGATCCGATATCTGCACTGGATAAGCGCTACTATTCGGCTTTAGCGTTTGAAACCCCGCAAATGGCTTGGGTTGGATTTGCCGATTTAGCCCAAGACTTAAAAAGCTTTGCGAATCCGCTTGGCATCATCCGAAATGATTCATTTTTTGCAGTGAAAGATTTTCCTTTCGCGGCACCAACACGGGTTTATGATCTAGTGCTAGGCGCCGACAATGAGCTTCTTGCCGCAAGCGATGCTGGACTACTTTCCCATAAAAATGGCGTATGGACTAAGGTAGCCGATCTTCCATCCAATAATATCCGCTCCGTGGCCTATTCCAATGGCTTTCTTGTAGTCGGTTCCGATTCCGGGATTATTCGTATCCATGGCACCGAAATAGACCGATTTACCATGTCGAATTCAAGCCTGCCCAGCGATATAATTCGTGCGGTAGAAACCGACGCCAATGGAAATATATATGCCGCCACCAATGAGGGAGCATTTATTGTCTATAACGGAAAAGCTCAAGCGTATACCACAAATTCTAGCAATTTGCTGTCCAATCGGATTTCGGCAGTGGCGCTTCAAGGCGCAACACTTTGGCTCAGCTCCGACGACGATGCGATAAGTGAGCACTTGTTCTATATCGACCTCAATACCCAAAACTTGGTAAACCCAGCGGAATCGGATAACTGCTTTGCCATGAAAACTGGAAATAGCATTTTTCGTCTCGTACAGGGTGAAAAGGGAGATGTTTGGTTCACTTCAGGAAAGATGTTTTCTGATGGTTCCTGTGAATTTGTACGACTGCAGAATAGAGAAACGAAAATATATACCTTACATGCAGATTTTTGGGCAGGGAATGGAAGCAATCATCTTTTTCAGTTACGCAGTCCAGGTACCTTTCACATCATTGACGACTTCGGACAGTCCTATTTATGGGAGCCTGCTAACTATGCGGCTGCACCAGGGTGGACTCCTCAGAGCGTTACATTTCTAGACATCAATAAAGTAAGCGCACCCATTATTCCAGACGCTCAAATGTTCTGGCAAAGGCAGCCGAATGCACCGAAATATGAAGTGCCTAAAAATTCTTGCCTCTCGACCACCTATGTTGGCGGTTTATGGATAGGAGGGTTGGATAATGATAACAAACTCCATCTTGCAGCATCGACCTATGGGCAGCTCGGCAGCGACTATACCTATGGCTTGCTCGACCCAAATACTGGATTGATGGATACAGCACTCACCAATAGCCTGAAGTTAAATGAGCCTCGTAAAGTTACCCGTCGCACAATCGAAGCATTTAAAAAGGCTTTTGCCGCGGGCGATATTCAAAGTGGAATGCAACCTGTTCCCATGAGCATTCGCAATTGGCCCGGAACTAGGGGGGTGAACTCAACCATCATGCTGGCTCCATTTGTCGACGTGAATCAAGACGGAAAATATGACCCTAAGGATGGGGATTACCCAAGAATCAAAGGTGATATGGCCATCTTCCATGTTTTTCACGATGACATACTGCATAGCGAAACTTACGCTGCTCGAATGCAAATTGAAGTGCACGTGATGTCTTATGCCTATAACTGCAATGATATCGATGACACAGATCCTAAAGCCGTGATAAATTATACCACCTTTCACGAATACACCATCAATAACTTTAGTCAAAATACGTATCACGACCTTTACGCCGGTCAGTTTACGGATGTTGATTTAGGAGATTATAGTGATGACCTAATTGGCTGCGATACTGCCTTGAATATGGGCTTTGTATATAATGGTGATAATTCCGACTTGAGTGGGGGCTATGGAGATAACCCGCCTACCCAATCCATCGTTTTCTACGACCAGAATTTGGATGTTTTTGCATTCTATAAAAACGATTTTTCCGGACAAGGAAACCCAACATCTGCAGCACATTATTACAATTACCTGCAAGGTGTTTACAAGGATGGGTCAGCCATGGAAGATCCAAATGGGAATCCAGTAATACATATATTCAGTGGTATTCCTTATGGCAATGGATTTGTTGATCAAGCGAAAGGAGATAAACGTATGCTGATGGCCATTGGACCCAAGAGCTTGGCGCCAGGTGGCGTTCTTAGGTTGTCGTTTGCGATGGTTTATAGCCGTGTGGAGAACAAAACAAACGGAGTGAATACCTCTTATAAGAAGATGAAGGACGATGTGACGCAAATTCATGCTTGGATAGCAGAAGATGATTTCCCAAGCTGCGATGGATTTGCAAATGCAGTTGAGAAGGTGGATGAGCTAAACTTTAAAGTCTATCCAAATCCAGGGAATAGCCAAGTAAATATTGTCTTTCCGGAGGGGGTAGAATCCGTTAATTACCGCGTGATTGATGTTCAAGGAAGAGTGCTTATGCAAGGTAATATGATTAAAGATCAAGCACAACTTCAAACAGAAGCACTGATAAACGGATACTACTTAATTGAGCTGCAAGGTGATTTTGGTCGGGTTGTGCAGGCTTGGATTAAGAATTAGACGAATCATTTTTTCTCAAGAAGGTAATTCAACGTAGGAATGTGGCGCTGTATGGCGTTGCAGAAGACTAAAAGCAGCTGATAAATAGATGTTTAGGCAAATAATCTAGCATAGAAAAAATATTTTTAACTTTTTCACGAATGCTTTTTTAAAAGTCGTTGAAAAGATTATTTTCGCGGAACAAAGAAAACAATTATGTATTGGACACTTGAACTAGCTTCTTATTTGGACGACGCTCCATGGCCTGCATCAAAAGACGAGTTGATTGACTACGCTATTCGTTCGGGTGCTCCTTTGGAGGTAATCGAGAACTTACAAGAGTTGGAAGATGACGGTGAGGCTTTTGAGACCATCGAAGAAGTTTGGCCGGATTATCCTACCGATGAGGATTATTTCTATAATACAGACGAACTGTAATAATTAGAATAGAAAATTTAAATAAGACTCCAGTTGCTAATTAAGCGATTGGGGTTTTTTTGTGCGCCTCAGTTTCGCCAAATAAACTAATTTGTATTGGCACTTCACCCAAACGGATATTTTGCAAACGCTCCAGTCCGGAGTAAGGCTTATTTTTGATATGAACCGTATACCGCAGAGCAGCTCCGTTACCCATTTGGCGCACAATGCCCATGTCTAGGAGCTCCGTGAAATCGCGTTGAATGGTTTTGCGGTTGCAGCGGAAGATTAAGCTCAAGTCTTTGGTTGAGGAGAAGTGATTCTCGTAAATCAATTCCATGATTTTCTGTTGCCGCTCATTGAGGTGATCGGTTTCAGGAATACTGTTTTTATAGCCTTCATCAAAGAAGTAGTTCACCATATTCCTTTGGCGGGGGGTGAGGTCTTCAAATTCAATTTTATCTTGGTACAGGGAGCGCAATTGGTGGTTGGCGAGGGATAAACTCTGCTCGTGCATGCTCAACCCAAGCATTACCAAGTTGTTCATTTCGCAATGGAGCAAGTCTTGGGCATCTTTGAACTTCAATTGGTCCGTTGCACGCTTGTACATTTTCTGGTGCGGCAAAATGGCCATATTGATAGATTGAAGGCCTTCGGCAGCCATTCCATGACAGCGCAAGTATAGCATCTGCGCAAATCGGGCAAAAACAGGATACCGCTTGAGCGAAGGCAAGCTGCTCAATACGGCATAATGGATATACCAAGAAGCTAAAATTCGCTCTTCATCGCTATAATCACCGGATTCTTGAGAAATTTCACGCATCCAATCGCGTAAAGGGTTTTCTAGAATCTGATTGACTTGTTGGGTTTCGAAAAAGCGCATCACCTCTTCTTGGTCGTCGAAATTACGAAACAAGAATACGGCGCGTTCCATCGCGGCATAAAAGCCACCTTCTAAAGATATATGATCGCAAAAGAATTTGAGTTGACTAATATCGCCTGAGTACTTTTCTTCTAAACGTGATGCATAAGCGAAGAGCTCATCGGGCTGCATATTGCGAAAGCTTTCCTGTTCTAGGCTCACATTTATTGCACAGTCCATCATCGACTGCCTATTCTGCTCTTCTTCTAGGCATTTTCCATGAAGCCCAAAATGTTTGGTCTTTTTAGGAAAGGACAAGGCAAGCGCGGCTGTTCGTTCGAGTAAATCTCGATTAAACTTGGGATGTTTCATCCAACGTAGAAAGACGTCGCGCAGCATATTCACCTCACAAATCTAAAACATTCAAAGCCCCATGAATAAAGGGCTTGAACTAGGCTATATGAGGTTATCCACATTCGTGTGGATTTTTTATTGATGCCGTTAATCTAAAATTGGGAAAGCCTAGAATTGACGGGAAGTAGCTAAAAATGGACAGTCTTAGAAAGCTGTAAATAACTCAGGGCTGAAAATTCCAAATTTGAGCCTCATTTGGTCATTTTGGCTTAACCTAGCGCATTTAACTCGTACAAAGAGGCCACAGTTTTAGTCAGTTTGTCGCGGAGTTCCTCAATATTTTGTTTTTTCTGTGCAGAGATGAAAACTACCGGTGTATTTTCTTTCGACATCCAACTCTTTTTGAGGTGATCTAAATTTTCTTCCATACTTAATTCAGGAAGTTCTTCACCGGTCTCTTCATCCAGCCCACGAGCTTGTGGATGATACATGTCGATTTTGTTGAATACCATGATTACAGGCTTATGGTCGCTTTTAATATCCTCAAGCGTTTGATTGACCACCTGAATATGCTCCATAAAGTTGGGGTGTGAAATGTCGACCACATGGATAAGTAAGTCGGCTTCACGCACCTCGTCTAATGTTGACTTAAAACATTCAATAAGCTGATGGGGTAGTTTGCGGATAAACCCAACGGTGTCCGATAAAAGAAATGGGGTGTTCTCAAGCACTACTTTTCTTACTGTTGAATCGAGCGTGGCGAATAACTTGTTTTCAGCCAGCACATCCGATTTACTCAGCACATTCATAATGGTGGACTTTCCAACGTTGGTATACCCTACTAGGGCAACTCGAACAATGCCTCCACGGTTGCTTCGACGTGTGAGGTTTTGTTTGTCTATATTTTCAAGACGCTTTTTGAGCAAACTAATTTTATCGAGAATGATGCGTCGGTCGGTTTCAATCTGTGTTTCTCCTGGACCTTTCATTCCAATACCTCCTTGTTGCTTACTTAGATGCGTCCACATCCGGGTAAGCCGTGGAAGTAAGTACTGCATTTGGGCCAACTCTACTTGGGTTTTTGCTTGTGCACTTTGAGCACGTGAAGCAAAAATATCGAGGATCAAATTGCTACGGTCGAGAATTTTTACATTGAGTGTATTCTCTAAATTTCGAATTTGACTCGGCGATAACTCATCGTCAAAAATGACCATACTTGGCTCATGTTCTTGCACATAGAGCTTGATTTCTTCAAGTTTCCCTGTTCCCACATAGGTGGCAGAAAAGGGATGGTCTAACTTTTGCGTAAATTTCTTGAGGGTTTTTGCGCCCGCGGTTTCAGTCAAAAATTCAAGCTCATCGAGGTATTCGTCGGCCTGTCCTTTTGGTTTAAATTTATAATCGATCGCAACAAGAACTGCTGTTTCCTGTTTTTTATGTGTATCGTGTATCTTGCCCTTCAATGCGTTAATATGAACTGCAAAAATACAATCTTGCTTTCTGCCTTGCTAATCTTGTTTCAGCTTCTTGGAATACAGATGAATCTTGTTGGGCAACAGCAAGGGGTTTGGCAATCTTTATTAACTAAACCAGACAGTACTTTCCGCATTGCGCCCTTAGCTCCAGACAGCGATGAAAGGGATAGCCAAATGTTTGTAGCAGTCTACAATCAGCCCTTTGGACATGGTACCCACGCCACAGAGAAACGGCGGATAAAAGACAGTCTCAATCTGTTGAAGCAGGCACTTTATCACCTGGCTCCCCAGCATAAAAATGACCCCGACAGTTTTCGAATTACGGAGAACTTTACCGTCAACCCTTCGCAGAATGTAACGCCCATGGACAATGGCTTAGCGGTTTCTCCTCTTGGCTATATAGTGAGTGTGGTAAATGCCAATTACACGGTTCAAAATAGCTCAGGTCAGCGGCTTATGTTGCGGAACTTTAAACAATTGGCAAATGACCCCAGCCTCACGAGTAGTTTTTTCGACCCGCGTGTTTACTATGATGTTCAGCGTGATCGTTTTTATATGATTATCCTTCATGGGCGTACTTCCGCAGATTCACGCTTATTGCTTTTTGTATCGAAAGAAGCCAATCCCTTGCAAGGCTGGCATGTATATTCTTTCAGAGGCGATCCGTATCAAAGAGGACTCATGGCCGATTTTCCTCAGCTGGGTGTTAGCGCAAATCATTTGGCCATTAGCTTAAATCAGTTTCATCAATCGGAAGGAGGATTTGATGGAAGCTTGCTGTATGTTTTGGAAAAAGACGCTTTGCTGACTGGGAGCACCGTTTCGAGTATGCTGTATGATGATTTGAAAGTGACCGAGAAAAAGGAGGCATTTAATATGGTTCCAGCCAATGCGTATGACGGATATATTGGGTCCAATCTTTATTTCATCAGCTCCAAAGATCGAGGTGGCGATGGTTTTTATTTGATGAAATTAGATCCTACAAAAGGTATTATTGATCGAGCGGAAGTGTCGGCGGGTGCTTATTCCCTTCCGCCAGATGCTATACAGAAACAAAGCAATTCCATGCTGGATGGAGGAGATTGCCGAATATCTGGTGCATTTTTGAGGAATGGGTTAATCCATTTTTGCTTGAGCACCGAGGGCAAGTCGCTTCGTAATGCGATTTACTATGGAAGGGTTGATCCTGAACAATTGGTATGTGAGGCACGAACCATACAAACGACCAAGGATATGGCCTATGCCGTTCCGGTGAGTTTCGCTGCCAATAATGCGAACCGTGCAGTTGTGCTGGCCTTAGTCTTTTCTTCTGAGATAGATTATCCATCGATTGGTTATTTATATGTCGATGATCAAATGAAGGACTATCCGCTTGTTACCGTTTATGAAGGTCTAAGTGAGATGGACCTTATTCCGAATGAATTAGACCGCTGGGGCGATTATTGCGCTGGTGTTTTTGTTCCAGGCGGAGCTAATCCTACCATTTGGTTTAGTGCAGCCGGTGTTGGTGCTAATGAGCGTTGGGAAAATCGGGTGTTTAAGCTCGAAGGAGACTTGGATACGATAAACCGAAATTTTGCAGTAGATCATTTCGAAGCCTTCCCAAATCCAGTTTTTCAAAGTTTAAAAATTCGTTTGGAGTTGCAAACAAGCATGCAAATTGATATCGCCTTATATTCCACGGCTGGCCAACGCATAGAAACCGTTTGGAATGGAGGCATGACCAAAGGAAATAACTTCATCCTCTTTGAACCTAGAGCGAAAGCCTCTGGTATGTATATATTGCGCATTCAATCCGGCAAATCCATATTGTACACTGAAAAATTATTTATCGAATGATGCGACCTTGGCTACTTCTTTCTATTCTCCTTGGGCTGGGAAATATTCTCCTGGCTCAGCAGACGGAATGGTCGAATATGGAGCGGTTTCGAAACCGTACTTCTTATAACCGAATTATTGGGTCAAACGACTATGGCTACTACGTTTTGCGAGGAAGAGGCTATCAATTGCGAAGTCGAGTGATCATCGAACGTTACCGGGAAAGTATGGGGCTCGACTTCAGTAAAAAATTACCCAACAAACGAGGAGTCGCCTTGGTAAATGCCTTCGTTTTGCCGAATGGCTTAGCCATGTGGAAGAGTCGGTTCAATTATAATTCAGAAAAACTCGAGCTTTTTGTTGAGATATTGGACCCCGAGGCCGAGAAGAAAGGTCCTGAAATACCCGTAACTATTGCCGCGCCGAAGAACTTTAATGATGATGGTGATTTCTATGTTACTGAAAACGAAAACCAAACACATTTCGTAGTGCTCTTCACTGAAAAGGCTCCAAAAGGAAAAAGTTACCTGAATGTTCAGGTGTATAATCGCCGATTTGAACGTATTACCTCGCGCCGAGAAGTGATGGACTATGAAGAAAATGAGTTTCAAATTGAACAAGTGCTCGTTGATTCCTTGGGCAATGCCTTTGTGCTAACAAGCGGAATCAACAGTGAATGGAACCGCAGCACTCCTGAACGGATAGGGGTTCATTTGCATGTATTGAATAATGCTAATGTGTGGTATGATTATTACCTCAACTTTTCTGATACCTATCTCAATGGGCCAATAATGGCTTTGGATGATGTAAATCACCGTGTTACTGTTTGCGCATTGTATTCCTTTAAGTCACGTAAATTGAGTGCGGGCACAATGGACTTTGTAATTAGTCGAATGGACTATTCCCTTATTCATCATGATTTAGTTCCTTTTACGCGTGATTTTGTACATGATATTGCAGGCGAAAGGGTGGCTGATGAAGGGGGTGAGTTGCAAGATTTTATACTCCGCGACATGGTTTTGCGAAGCGATGGAGGCTACGTTCTATTTGGAGAAGAGTTTACTGTTTCTCAAGAATCGAATACTTACTATGTGAATGGAATTGCCCAAGTGAGCAGCAGGAGTGTCTATATTTATGGGAAAATTTTTGTTTTAGCAATAGACGCAAAGGGTATACAAGAATGGGCCAAGGTCATTAGCAAAGGACAATCATCCGTGAATGATTATGGGTACTATTCTTCATTTACTATTTTCAAGAAAAAGGATTCTATTCATATTCTGTTTAATGATAAAATTAAAGGTGATGGTGGGGTATTGAATTATACACTGAAGAATGATAATACCTTGGAGCAGGAGCTACTTTTTGGAAATCAAAGTTCCTTTATTTCAATTGTGCCTACGGAGTCTAGACAGCTTGATGCAAATACGCTGTTGATTCCTACTTCAAAAGATCGCAAGTTTGCGTTTGTAAAAATCAGTTTTTGATTCGCTATCTCAAAAATAACCAACTCGGGAGCCTGCTCTTCATCCTTGGCTTCATTTTAGCCTGGGGCTTCTTGCTCATTAATTTATCTCCTGTGCCGGCGATTCAAGAGGGGATAGCTCCTTTTTCCTTATGGGTGCAGCAAGGTTTGTTTGGGTTTTTCGTAGCGCCATCTTACGGTCCTTCATTAGTAGCCCTTGGATTAATTCTTCTGCAGAGCATTCTTTTTGGCGTATTGGCCGAACGGAATCAGTTGCTCTATAAAAATACCTGGCTGCCAATTTTATTTTTTGCCCTCTTTAATTTGGTTTTTAAAATGCAGCTGAGCTTGAGTGCTGAGCTTATGGCCAATACCTTTTTGGTTTTAGCGGTAATGGCTATGTTTCAAGCTCAAGGAAAGGAACGCGCTCTCCCCGCAATTTTAAATTCCGGAATGCTTTGTGGCATGGCATTCCTATTTGCTCCCAGCACCTTCCTTTTTATACCGGTGTTTTTATTTGGTATCATGCTCTTTAAACAAGTAAGGGTACTAGATTTTCTACAGTATTTAACGGGATATGGGTTGGTCATATTCTTGACAATTACTATCCTTTATATGCTCAATTTGGAGGCAGTTGTAGCGAATTATTGGGCTATCAATTTCCTTCATCCTGGTGATGGAACCATTTGGAGAGAACCTTATTTCTTAGGGTTTACTGTTTTCCTATTATTGATTTTAATACCAACTTTATTTCGAGTACAACAGAATTTTTATAAAAACACCGTACGCGTAAGGAAGCTGCAGCAGTTTATCTTGGTGTATTTTGTATTTGCCATTCTCTATATCTTCCTCGGTGCACAATCTGCGAAAACAGCCATGGGCATTTTGGCGCTGCCCTTATCGGTATATTTCACCTATCACTACCTTCCGGGAAATAGAAAGTTCTTGAAAGACATCAGTTTTTTTGTACTCCTTTTTGCCATTCTCTTGCAGCATTGGCCGCTTTTTTAATGGGCCTCGAGCCAGTTCGCGCCAATACCTACCTCAACTTCAAGCGGGATGTCGAGGTTGATAGCGTTTTTCATGTTTTCAATCACTAATTCCCTCAGCTGTTCCTTTTCGTCACGATGCACCTCGAAGAGCAATTCGTCATGCACTTGTAGAATCATTTTGCTTTTGAGTTTAGCTTCCTGCATGGCAGCATGCACATGAATCATAGCGATTTTAATCATGTCGGCTGCAGAACCTTGAATAGGTGCATTGATGGCATTTCTCTCGGCAAAGCCACGTACCGTTTGATTCCGTGAATTGATGTCGCGTATATAGCGCCGGCGTCCTTTTACGGTTTCAACATAGCCTTTTTCGCGAGCCCCATCCACCGTATCGTTCATGTATTTTTTAATGTTTGGATACTGAACAAAATAGGCTTCAATAATTTCTGCAGCTTCCTTGCGGGGTATTTCTAAACGCTGAGCCAATCCGAAGGCTGATATCCCGTAAATGATCCCGAAGTTCACCATCTTCGCTTTACGTCGCATGTCTTTATCGACTTCCGCTAATGGAACATCAAAGACCTTTGCAGCGGTTGCAGCATGAATATCATGTCCTTGAACAAAATCGTCGATCATTCCTGCATCTTTTGATAAGGCAGCGATGATGCGCAACTCTATCTGAGAATAATCTGCCGCCATGATTTCAAATTCTTCACTTCGAGGAACAAAAGCTTTCCTCACTTCACGCCCCATGTCGGTGCGAATGGGGATGTTTTGCAAATTAGGATTCTGAGAACTTAATCTTCCGGTTGCAGCAACAGCTTGATTAAAAGAAGTATGTACTCGTCCAGTTATAGGATGAATTAAGGTGGGTAATGCATCTACATAAGTTGACCGTAACTTGGCAATTTGACGGTAGCGCAGGATTTCTTTTGCAATGTCGTGTTCAAAGGCAAGCTTGCTCAATACTTCTTCATTGGTTTGATATTGACCCGTTTTTGTCTTTTTTGCCTTCGGGTCGAGTTTTAAAACATCGAAAAGAACTTCACCCATTTGTTTTGGAGAGGCGATATTAAATTTCACGCCGGCGAATTCGTAAATTTTTTCCTCACTTTTCTGTGCTTCTTCGAGTAGTTCTTTCGAATAGTCGCTGAGGAAATCTTTGTCGATTCGAACGCCTTCCCTTTCCATGGCTGCCAAAACTGGCACAAGCGGCATTTCTATTTCATGCAGGACAGAAAGGGCATTTTGATCCTTTAGTTTGGGGAGGAAAATAGCATACAGTTGAAGGGTAATATCCGAATCTTCCGCTGCATATTCTTTAATTTTTTCAAGCTCAACGTCGCGCATATTGAGCTGGCCACTTCCCTTTTTGCCAATCAATTCAGTAATGGAAACTGGACGGTAGGCGAGGTAGGTTTCGGCCATGGCATCCATATTATGGCGCATATCAGCTTCTAAAAGATAATGGGCGAGCATGGTATCAAAAAGTTTGCCTTTTAGGTCGATGCCATAGTTTTGCATTACCATGAGGTCGTACTTGATATTTTGGGCGATGATGATTTTACTTTCATCCTCCAATATTGAACGAAATTGTTCAACGCGGTTTTGTGCTTCTTCTTCGTTTTCAGAAATAGGAACGTACCAAGCTTTATGGGCGTTGATGGCAAATGAAATTCCTACGAGGTGGGCATCCATTGCCTCAAGGGATGTGGTTTCTGTGTCGAAGCAAAAATGATCAGATTCCTGGAGTGCCAGAATGAGGTGTCCAATTTTTGTCGCATCATCAGCGAGTATATAGTTATGCTCGACGTCGTGGATAGTTTTTATTGGAACTATTTCTTCTTCTTCTTCCATCTCAGCGGGTGAATTGGATATTGCATTCGCTGTTGGCTGACTGAATAAATCTCCTTGGGCACTTGGTGCTGGAGCACGTTGCGCTTCTGGTGCATCAGGAAAAATTCGGCGAGCAAGGGTGCGAAATTCCAATTCAGCAAAAAGTTCTTTGATGGCTTCTTTATTTGGCTCCTCTAGCTCAAGATCTTTTTCATCGAGTGTTATGGGGGCATCAAGAATTATGGTAGCCAAGCGTTTGGATAAAAGGGCTTTATCTTTATTCTCTTCTACCTTTTCTTTGAGCTTGCCCTTGAGCTTATCCGTATTTTCGAGAAGGTTTTCTATGGTGTCGAATTCGGCAAGTAGCTTGATGGCTGTTTTTTCTCCCACACCGGGGATTCCAGGGATATTATCGGCGGCATCGCCCATCAACCCAAGAATATCAATGACCTGATCGATGCGTTTAATACTCCACCTATTTAGAATTTCTTCCACACCAAGTATTTCAGCTCCATTGCCCATTCGAGCGGGCTTGTACATTTTGATGTTTTCTGAAACAAGTTGACCGAAATCCTTGTCTGGAGTCATCATAAAGGTCATAAATCCTTTTTGTTCGGCTTGTTTGGCCAGGGTGCCAATAAGGTCATCCGCCTCATATCCATCCATGGTAATAAGCGGAATATTAAAGGCTTCCACGATACGAAATAAGTAGGGAAGTGACTTCACCAAGTCCTCGGGCATGGCTTCACGGTTGGCCTTATAGGCTTCATATTCGATATGCCTCTCCGTAGGAGCTGAGGTATCAAAAACCACTGCTATATGTGAGGGTTTTTCTTTTTGAATGACTTCCAATAGAGTATTGACAAATCCGAACATCGCCGAAGTGTTCAATCCCGTGCTGCTAATGCGTGGATTCTGACTAAAAGCGAAAAAAGCCCGATAGATTAGGGCCATGCCATCGAGTAAAAAAAGACGTTTCTGCTCCATAATTCTGCAAGCTCAAACTTACTATTTTAATGCTTAGGAGTGTGTGTTAGAAGGAGTTTCCTTTTCTTTGCAGAAATTAATACGTTTTGATCAAGAAATTATCCATCGTAATTCCGGCCTATAATGAGGGAAGGACTATTCATTTTATCCTTGATAAGGTGAAGGCAGTTGACTTAATTGGCGATATTGAAAAGGAAGTAATCATTGTGAATGATTGCTCGAAAGACAATACTGTTGAGGCCGTAGAAAATTACATGGTGAACAATCCTGATTTGTCCATTACCTTTTATTCTCATGAGGTAAATAAAGGCAAGGGAGCAGCTCTTCATACGGGGATTGAGAAAGCAACTGGCGATGTAGTTATCATTCAGGATGCTGATTTGGAGTATGATCCACGTGAATACAATGATGTGTTAAAACCTTTCCGTGAAGAGGTGGCCGATGTGGTCTATGGTTCTCGGTTTATGGGTGGTAATCCGCATCGAATCCTCTTTTTCTGGCATACAATAGGAAACAAGTTTTTAACACTACTCTCAAATATGTTTACCAACTTGAACCTCACCGACATGGAAACGTGTTATAAGGCATTCAAGCGGGAATTAATTCAAGGTTTGGAGCTCAATGAGAAACGTTTTGGGTTTGAGCCTGAGGTAACCGCTAAGCTGGCGCGTATCGAAAACATCCGCATTTATGAAGTTGGCATCTCGTATTATGGCAGAACCTATGAGGAAGGAAAGAAAATTGGTTGGAAGGATGGCTTTCGTGCCATCTGGTGCATACTTAAATATAATTTGTTCCGTTAGTTCGCCGAAGTCGATATTTCGTCTTTCAGTTCCTTCACGTTAAGGGGCTTTTTAATGAATGACTTAACTAGGGGGTTGGCTTTAGCCTTAGAGATATCGCCAAAGTCTAAAGAGGAAGACACCATAAATATGGTGGTGTTTTCGCGATCAATATGCTCAATATGCTCATATTCTCGCAAGAAATCGAATCCATCCAATTCAGGCATTTGAATGTCGAGCAGAATAATATCAGGAAGTGGTCCTTTTTTACGAATGAAGTCCAAGGCCTCTCGGGCAGTCGTGAATCGATCAATATTATCACTAATACCACTTAGGCGAATGAGCTTTTCGTGAAGAAATAGATCAATCTCGTTGTCATCGACAAGAATTATGTACGGATTTGTGCTCATTTTATGCTTCTAGATTAGGCAATACGAGTTCAAATGTGGTTCCTTCTCCAAATACAGAGTTCACCTGAATTTCGCCATTAATTTTTGACAAGGCTTCCTTGATAATATACAATCCTATTCCTGTGCCTGGGGTACGGTTTAGGGTTTTGGTTCGGAAGAACATTTTGAAAATATTTTCAAGGTGTTCCTGCAAGATACCTACCCCGTTATCTTTAATCCGTATAATGGCCTTTTGATGGTCTACTTTAACCTGAATACTAACCTCCGGGTTTCCTGCATCTGATTTTTGGTATTTGATGGCATTTGAAACAAGGTTATTCATGATAACATGTACGCGAAATTCATCGTTAAAATAGTCGCAATCTTGTTCAATGTCAAGGAGAAACTTCACAGAAGGGTCGGTATTCTTAAGCGTATCAACTACATCATTTACCAGCACCTTGAAATCAATTTGTTCGTAATTTGATTCGGCGCGGGCATTTTGATAATATTCTATGATATTTTGAATAAAGACATCCAGCTTTTGAACGCTTTTTTCAATCATATCGAGGTAAATAAATGGGTCGCCTGATTCCTTTTCAAGGCGCGATAACTCTACCAAGCCAAGAATAGACATAAGCGGCGCACGAAGATCATGTGAAGCGCTGTACACGAATCGGTTGAGCTCATCATTGGTTTTGAGCAGTTCCGCATTTTTCATCTTCAATTCTTTTTTAACCTGATGTGCATTAAATGAAGAATCGATGATATTCTTGAGGTTTTGTGGGTCCCAAGGTTTTACAACATACTGATTAATTTTCCCTTTGTTTACTGCATCAATAATGGTTTGTGAGTTGGTATAAGCAGTAATTAAAATACGTACAATATCAGGATGCTTCTCTTGAATCTTTTCAAAAAATTCCACTCCAGAAACCTTGGGCATTCGTTGATCCGCCAAGGCCACATGTATTTCAATTTCATCTAGGATTCGGTACGCTTCATTGGCATCGGAAACCGTATAGATTTCGAAATCCCTTCTAAAGCTTGCCTTAAATGCCTTGAGGTTATTGTCCTCATCATCAATATAAAGTATACGTGCCCGGGCTTTCGTCATAGTTATAGAATCAGTTGGTCTGGATATTGGCTACTATTGGCAAAGAAATCAAAAATTCAGTTCCGCTGCCTGGTGCTGTATTTACATCAATATTACCTCCATGTGTTTCAATGATTTTAAAAACGATGGAGAGGCCAAGTCCTGTTCCTTCACCCACGTCTTTTGTTGTGAAAAAGGGCTCGAAAATTCTTGATTTTACAGAGTCAGTCATTCCTGGCCCACTATCTTTAATGGAAAAGTAAACGTTTTTCTCGTCAAAATGGGATTTGATGATCAGATGGTGTTTCTCATCTTTTTGAACCACCTTCATGGCCTGGAGGGCATTTGAGATGATGTTCATGAAGATTTGATTAATTTTTCCTGGGAAACATTCAACGGGAGGAAGGTCGTCAAGCTCGGTTTCTACCTCCACATTATCAGGAACTGAGTTACGAAGCAAAATTAAGGTTGATTGCAGGCCTTCATTCAAGTCAGCAGGTTTCAAATCAGACTCATCAAGGCGACTGAAGGTTTTTAGTCCTTTTACAATTTCTGCGGTACGTACGGCACCGTCTTCAATTCCCGTTAGCAGTTCCACAATTTCATTTCGGATATAGTCGAAATCGATTTCCTTTTTAAAGGCTTCTACACTTTTCACTGCTTCAACAATATCCTCTGCTTGATATGCTTCACCGTATTGATCGATAATCGACATGATATCTTGAATATCGAGCCTGAGCGGTTGCACATTAGCGCTTACGAAGTTGATTGGGTTATTGATTTCATGGGCAATTCCGGCAGTTAGCTGACCCAAGGAAGCCATTTTCTCCGCATCCACAAGTTGGGCTTGAGTTTCTTTCAAGTTGTTCAGGGTAACCACTAACTCTTCATTCGTTTCCTGCAATTCAATGGTGCGCTCTTGAACTTTTTGTTCCAAGTAGGCATTCTGCTCGCGTATGATGCGTTCATTCTCTAACGATACACGTAAAGCCTCTTCCTGCGAAGCTTCTTTTTCCTTTTTTAAGATATTGATACGATCGGCCAAGGCAAAGGAGAGCAGCATTACTTCAATTGCAGAGCCAACAGGCATCATATAATAGGTGAAGTTATTGTATGGAAGTATGCCAAAATCCTTCATAACGTATAGGGCTATTCCAAAGAGGAATACTGCCCAAGCAATGGAGAAGAAGAATGCTGGTCGATCACCAGTTCTGGCGATACGTACCGCCATATACATCATAGAAGCGGAAGCGATTACCGCACACACTTCAATTAGATAGAAGCTACTTTTGAAAAATTCAAGAAATGAAAGACTCGTTCCAATGGCATATCCTGCAACGACGATATAAAAGATTCGATCGAAATTTTTGGAATGCCTACTCGTATGAAGGAATACACGCATAAATTGCATGCCAGTAATTCCTACGAGAGAAGGGAAAAGGAAGCTATTAAAGCGGGCAAGCCAAGGTAAATTTGGCCACAGGTATTGGAAACTATAACCATGAATACTGCTTTGGGTCAAAATAACAAAGAGCAAATACAGCACATAGTACATGTACGATTTATCCTTTGTGCTGATGTAAATGAATGCGTTGTACAATAGCATTACAAGCATGATTCCCAGGTATATGCCAGAGAAAACATCCTTTTTCTTGGTCAAGGCCAACATACTTTGCCGAGAACCAAGACTCATCGGAACCTGCACGTTTTCTTTAGCCTGAACTTTGACATACAGGGTTTTGGATTCGCCAGGCTTTATTTTAAATGCGAATAAATAGTTCGGGTCATAATAGAGACGTTCTTCGAAGTTAAGGTGCTCACCTAAGGTTACGGTTCTAAAGCCAGAGTCGCTCAGGTCGAAGAATTGAACGAGGTCGAGAATGGGCTGAGCTACTTGAAGCACATAGTCTTCTATATCTGTTTCATTCTTAACTTCAATTTTTAACCAGTAGGTGGAGGAGCTTATCCCAAAATTTGGAACGTCTTGGTCTACCGGGGTGAATTCATAATTGACTATGTTTTCAATTTGAGCGGTATCGATGGACGTTTCAAAATAGGAACATTGGTTTTTAACCTGAATGACTTCATTCTCGTTCACCAGGCGAACAAAGTTTTCCTGTCCCCAAAGTAGGTTGGTGCTTAGAAGAATCCATGACAGAATTGCAATCGCTCTGCGCATCATTTGATGTTCATTTTTAATTGGTACGAAATTTCAAGAGGGGTCTTGGACGAGTTTTCTGTGAATACTTGCTCTGGGCTCTCACGTAATGAGAGCATTCTAATTCTATCTTCGTCGTCGGCAGTGGCCAAATTTCTGGCGTTCAAGATACCTAAGACTCTAGCTATATAATTTTCGTTAGGGTAGACAAATTCACCAGAATTGCCCAAATTTTCGTCGACTACGAAGCCAACTCTTCGAAACATATTGAGTGTATAATCAGCGCAAATGCCCACCATCGTAGAGATTCCTACTTGTGAGCAAATGGAAATTCCAGACCTAGACAACAACAAGCTTAAGCCTATTCCAGCCACCCTTTTTGCGTTCCATAAGGCACATAATTCACCAACCCCTTCTGGGATATAGGATTTAACTATGGTGTGAATCTGGGGATCACGGTAACCAATGGCTTTTTCCACAGGCAATTGATGAATGCCGTCAGCCTTTTGCATACGAATTCCCCCAACCATTTCACCGGAATCATCATAAACGACGACACAGTACACACAATCTACCTTAGACCATTCATTGTTGTTAGATGTGATATTGGTAATTCCATAATCCTCTAACACCTTTACATGTCCTGCGGTGTATTGTTCGCAAAGTTCAGGTTCGTCAATAGCACGAAAAGCCTTAAACGTAAACATTTTATTTTACTAAAATTTCATTGTTTTGGAACCTGATCGCTCTTTTGCTAGGCAATCCTGCATGACTCAGGCGAAAAAGAAACACACCTCTTCTTGCTTGCAAAATTGGTGTAATTTTGTTGATTTCATGGCTTAATTGAACAATTTCTTTGCTTATTTGAGCATCTAAGCGGTTGTTTTTCTGCTTATTTCGATGGATGAAGAATAATGGGGCAGATACGGGGTGAACCGACCAGCCTTCCATATTTGCTGCAATCCATGTTCTTTCCAGGGCTGCACCAGGAGCCAAAGAATCTGTTAGAAGACTCTCATCTGCGCTGATTAGGCAGATGGCAGATGACGCAAGAACCGCTTCCTTGCTCATCTTTTCGAGTCCATCACCGAGATTCCAACTACGGATAATTTGCATCACCTCTGCATCACTTCCTACCTGCAAGCCAGCTAGTTGAGAAGGAGTTAGCTCTAATGTTTCGATATCTAAGCCGTTCCTTGTTTGGAGTGCTTCTTCCTCGGTCCACCGAATTTCATGTTTAAAGAATTCGTAGTGGCCTTGTGGATCTAAAAGGCGTAGTTTTTCTGCTTTTCCTACAATTTTTGACCAGGCTTCCAGTTCTTCAGGTTTTTTAAAGAGGTCAATTCGTAAGCCTGTCAAGCCTTCTAATGATGCATTTAAGGCCAATTCCAAGGTGCTGGGTATTTCTTTAAATTCTGCTTTTTTGCGATTCGAACAACGCACTTCTATCCCCTGTGCTAATGGAAGCGCCGTCTCAAGGGAATTCGGTTCAAATCGAAATGCAGCGATAAACTGAGCATTTAAAACTTTCACTACTTCACAAGAATACCCATAACGAGAGGCTGCCAACCTTAGGCTTTCTGCGGCAGCACCTAATCCAAGAAGAGCGAGTGAATCGTCGTAATCTGTCCAAGAATAACTCTTTGATTTTTCATGGAATAGAAAGAGGTGTCCGTCTTGATACAACCATTTCCAAGGCTGATTGTTCCCAGCCGATGGCGCCATAGCCGCAAGACCAATCAATGGATCGACATCTGTGGCCTTTAAGTTTCCTAGTCCCCATTGCGCTTTTTGAACAAAGTCTGTGGCCAATTGCCGCATGGTATCTTCTTCAAGCATTGGCCATGAATATTCTTGAGGAATGAAGGGTTTAGGAGTGTATGATTTATCGCGAATTAATTCGTCTAGATCGATAAAATATCTCCCAGAATCATGGAATTGGTCCAAGAAAATACGCCGAACTGTATCGGCCGCAAGTGCTCCTCCCATGGCTACTGATGTTGCAAGTTGAGGCCAAGTGTGGATGCTTTCTCCAATCTCCACCATCGATGCCTTTAGTCTTTTACTGATGGTGTCCATACCAAATATTGGAAGCATATAAGGAACTTTTTGTTCATTGGTCATGTCTCCCAGCTTACTGATGTCGAGGTGATCAATCCATCCGTGTAATAAAGGTCTGTTGGGTTCTAAATCAAAGCGTTCAATATCAATGGTGCCTCGGTCGCTCATATCCATAACAACAGGCATCTTCATTGACTTTGCTTTTTCACGCAAAAGAATTTTTATGTCGATACTGTCGCATTCATCAACGATCAGATCGAGGTCGCCTCCATCGTGGAAAAAGGCATCCATATTTTCATGGGTCATGCCATCTGTGAAAATGCGAATGGTAAAATAGGGGTCGATTTCCATTATCTCACGCGCTACCATAACCGATTTATTAAGCCCCATATTGTGCAAGCCAGCACGAATACGGTTTAAATTAGCCAATTCAAGGATATCAAAATCGGCAATGCGAAGTTCCCCACAAATTCTTTCCATTGCCAGAACCAGGGAAATAGATTGGCCCACAGAAAGCCCTACCACACCCACTTTTTTATCCATCAATCGGGATTGCTCCTCACGGGTGATTTTGGGGTTGTTTGGACTAAGGCGTGTGAAAATAAAATCTTCTTTTGAAAGAATATGGATGAGCCGCTTGCTCCAAGGGTAAAATACCCATTCTCCAAAGCTTGAGGCTTCATTTTCTATAAAAAATTGATCTACTGCTTCCCTCAGCGCCGCACCTTTTAATTTTTTCTTCGGGTAGCGAGCACGAAGCATTTCACTCACCTGAGATTTTATTTGGTCGTGGATTTGTACTCCGGGCGTATTTTTTATTTTCGCTATGGTATTTTTTCCATCCTCGCTCCGAGGGTCGATAAACACTGGTTTCCAGTCATTTTCACTGCAGTTTTGGAGATTGTAATTCATGGATAATCCTTGTATTTACGTGATTATTCGATTAACATTCCGCAAATAATGCACTTATGCTGAATAATTCAATGAATAAGTGTGATTGTTTGGGAGGCAGGAATTTTTAAATTTGTAAGGGGAGAAAGTTATGACACAATTAATAAATGTACTTTATGTAGATGACGAGCAAAATAATTTGTTGTCATTTAAAGCGGCCTTCAGACGTGAATTTAATGTTCACACCGCAATTTCTGGCCATGAGGCTTTAGAGATTGTTAAGAACGAAGATATTGATATTATCATAACCGATCAGCGCATGCCGAATATGACTGGGGTTGAGTTTCTACAAAATGTCATTCCAATCGCTCCAAATCCAATTCGAATTTTGCTCACTGGTTATAGTGATATTAATGCGGTGGTGGATGCGATTAATAAAGGGGAGGTTTACCGTTACCTAACGAAACCTTGGGACAACGAGTTTTTGAAAACGACCATTCGCCAGGCACATGAGGTATTTATGCTTCGAAAAGAAAATGAGCGACTTATCGACGAGTTGAAACGAGCAAATGAGCAGTTGGAATTTTACCTGCGCCAGAAACTTCTATCTTAAAATTCAATAATTGCTTCTTAGTTCAGTCCGAGTGCATTTTTTATTCCAGCAATCTTATGGATGAGTTTAACGCGGTCAACCTCGTAGGTATCGTCTCGCATAATTTTATCCCTCACGCTGATATAGAACTTTATTTTCGGCTCCGTGCCTGATGGCCGCGCTGTGATAATGCTTTGGTCGTGCAATACAAACTGAAATACATTTGAAGAGGGCAAGCCCAAAGGACGTTTATCGCCATTTCTCATGTCATGCTCGATTCCTGTTGCATAATCTCGGGTAATAATTACCGGGTGGCTATTGATACTTTGTATCGGTTTGCTGCGAAAATCGGCCATCATTTGTTGAATTTCTTCTGCGCCTGCTTTCCCTTTTTTAGTGATGGATACCAAGGCTTCTTGGTAAGCATAGGTTTCGCGATGGATTTGTTCGAGGTAGTCAAGAAGTGTCATTCCTTGGCTATGCGCCCAGGCTGCAGCTTCTGCAATCATGGCTGCGGAGCTCACTGCATCTTTGTCGCGAACAAAGTCGCCAATAAGGTAGCCATAACTCTCCTCACCGCCTACCAAATACTTCTCACGCCCTTCTTTTTCGCGAATTAGCTCAGCAATATATTTGAAGCCCGTGAGGCATTCATAAAGACGCACGCCAAAGTTCTTAGCAATATCTGCAATGATATCCGAGGTAACGATGGTCTTAGCAACGAATTCATTCCCATGTAATTCGCGGCGATGTTTCTTTTGTGATAAGATATAATGGACGAGGATTGCGGCAGTTTCATTGCCATTCATCAAGTGCAGTTTTCCTTTTGGTCCGCGTACCGCAATTCCTACACGGTCTGCATCTGGGTCCGTTCCAAGAACAAGGTCGGCACCGGTTTCATTTGCTCGTTCTAGGGCAAGGTTCAATGCCGCCGCCTCTTCAGGGTTAGGTGAGTGGACGGTAGGAAAGTTTCCATCGGGCATCTTCTGGCTCTCCAATACATCAACATGGGCGAATCCCATTTTTGCCAATACCTGAGGAACGCCTTGGATACCGGTGCCATGAATTGGAGTATAAACAATCTTCAAGGAATCTTTCCCTGCTTGGTTGAGGCTCAATTGGGCAATTCGGTTCCAGTATTTTTCGTCCATCTCCGCACCTAGGCTATAGATGATGCTTGTATCAGGAGTAAATTTTACCTGATCAGGCCCTGCGATTTTGCGCACTTCTTCAATGGTGTTTTTATCGTGTGGCGGTACGAGTTGGCCGCCATCGTTCCAATAGACTTTGTATCCATTGTATTCCTTGGGATTATGTGAAGCGGTAATCACGATTCCTGCTTGGGCATTCAACTCACGTACAGCAAAAGACAATTCTGGAGTGGGGCGAAGGCTTTCAAAGAGGAAAACATGAATGCCATTCGCTGAAAAGACATTTGCTGTTGTTTCAGCGAATAACCGGCTATTATTTCGTGAATCGTGGGCAATTACAACCTTGCTTTTCGCACCAGAATAAACTTGGTTTAAATAGTTTGCTAGGCCTTGGGTAGTCATTCCTAGGGTATAGATGTTCATTTTATTGGTGCCGGCGCCCATGATTCCGCGGAGACCACCCGTACCAAATTCAAGGTCTTTATAAAATGCATCTACCAACTCAGTTCCGTTCTCATCAATGAGGTGCTGAACTTCTTTGCGTGTGTTTTCATCAAAGCTTTCGCTAAGCCATGCTTTCGCGCGAGAAATAAGAGTAGCGTCTACCATACAAAAAGTGATTGTTAAAATGAATGGGGAAATATACTAAAATGCCTTAGTCGGTCAAGTCTGTGGCTCGGTTGAGAAAGTCGTTTATTGGCCGAATTGCAGCAAAGGTATCTAAGCAAAAGGATTCGAAGCCCTCTTTGGTGATTTCTTTCGGCGAAAAGGAATGAGACACCGTAAAGCTTTTATTTCTAAGGTATTCTATCGCAGGATTATCTGCCTCATAGCCTTTTGGACTCGTTTTGAGCCGGCCATTATCGTCTAATGTCCCAAAAAGTTTTTGAAAATTTTTCTCGTGAATAAGTTTTTCAAAAGAGGCTAAATTATAATCTATTTCCTGGCGAATGAGCTTGAGTTTATCAGGTTCAGGCATGAACATCCCACCCGCCAAAAAACATCCATTTGGATCAAGATGAAGGTAGTAGCAGCCCTTGCTCGACTTGCGGCCTCCTGGTGCAATTACAGCACCCATGTTTGTTTTGTATGGGTCTTTGTTTTTGGAGAAACGCACATCTCTGAAGATGCGAAACATGCAGTCTTTGGCCCGCAAATCTTTTAAGCTTGGGTTGGTTTCTGCCATACTGCTGATAAGTTGCTCAAGAAAATCATTGAGCTCCTTTTTGGCAATTTCATAGCGTTTTTTATTCGCCGTAAACCAGTCTCGGTTATTGTTTGCGCTTAAGTCTTGTAGGAATGGAATAAGTGTTTTCATAAAAAAACCCACTCGTGGTGGGTAATTTAATTAAGGTGAACTAGGGTTTGGGTTTTTCTTCCTTGGCTGGCTCAGCACCACACCCCTTTTTATTTTCTTTGCTGCAGGTTTTGCATTCGGTTTTTTTTCCTTCTTCTTTTTTACAGCAGCTTTTTACTTCTTCTCCTGCCTTTTTACAGCATTCTTTTTTCTCTTCTTTCTCCTTTTTGGCTTCCTCTTTTTTCGGTTCTTCCTTTTTTGTTTCCTCTTTTTTTACTTCAGGAGCAGGGGCAGTTACCACTGGTTTTTCTTCCTTCTTTTTTTCAGGGGTTGCTTGAGCGCTAGCGATGCTGAGGCCCGCAACGATTAAGGCAAGGGTAAGTAAATACTTTTTCATGGGTTAAGGTCTTTCTCAAATATACATATCATTCGGCAAATTCTGCGATGATAGTTTCTCCAGAAGTGGTTTTATCGCCTAACTTCACATTTACTTTGGTACCAAGAGGCAAGTAGAGATCTACGCGAGAACCAAATTTGATAAACCCCATTTCTTTTCCTTGTTGAACTCGCACACCTTCATCTACATAACAACAAATTCGACGCGCCATGGCTCCAGCAATTTGGCGGAAGAGTACTTCTCGTCCTTTGTTATCGCGAATAACTACGGTTGTCCTTTCATTTTCTGTGGATGATTTTGGATGCCAAGCGGCAAGGTATTTTCCGGCATGGTATCGATAGAATTTCACCATTCCAGCAATTGGGTTACGGTTTACATGTACGTTGACTGGACTCATAAATATAGAAACCTGTAAGCGCTTTTCTTTGAAGTATTCTGGCTCATCAACTTCCTCAATCACAACAACTTTTCCATCTGCGGGAGCAATGATGTGCTCTTCATCCACTTGGGTATAGCGCGTTGGATTTCTGAAAAATTGCAGCACTAGTACAAACAATACTAAAGCAAGACCAGCGAATATTCCACGCATGATTTGACTGTATGGAAAAAGTGCCTCGGCCCCAAAGATGATTCCAACACATATAAGGGTGGTGATTAATAATATGAGATATCCTTCGCGGTGAATTTTCATGGTACAAAGTAAATGCAATCCGAGGAAATGATTTTAGCTAAAGTTTACAAAAAAGGAGCCTCCTTCGAAGCTCCTAAAACCGTACGGATTTAAATAGGCATCTTAATCGAATACCACGCGCTGATAGCTGCCTGAATTCTCAAAAGAGCTTAGTTTAAAAAAGTATACACCGCTGGTTAGGCCATCTCGCATAAATTCGTAAGATTCGCCTTTAATCTGCGGAACTTCTTTGATTAATTTGCCTTGAGCATCAAAAACACGGAGGGTTAATGATTCATCATTTGGATTAGGAAACTGAATTTGGCAGCTTGATTTAGCTGGGTTTGGAAAAACTTCAAAATTCATTGCTGATGCTATATGACGAAAGCTCGTAATATCGTGGTCGTCAATATCAGCTGGTTTTACAGCACAATCGTAGAGTTTTACTTGGTCAATATCGCCATTAAATAGTCCTTTAATCTGACCAAAGTTGCGATGCACGCCAATGCCAACATTATCGATGCTTGTCTTGAAATCTCCAGTTTGGGTATATGGGGCGGACCCCGCTTTTACACCATCAATGTAGAGATAGAGGCTATCCGCGTCTTTTGTTGCCAAATAATGGTGCCATTCGTTATAATCTTGGCGAGGAATTGAAATGAAGTCGGTACCAGCGTTTACGCTAATGCTTGATCGCATGGTGAAGATGCAATTTCCATTATTATCGTCAGGCATCAATACAATCATTGATTTCGATGCACTCGTGGCATTGTCATCTCGTTGTTCAAAAAGTGTCCCATTGAAATCCTTTCCTCCTGGCGCTCCATCCATTTTGGCCCAAATAGAAATTGAAAATTCTGTGGTCGTAATTACGGGCTGGCTACCATTCAGGTCGATATAACTATCTGTGGCATTAAAATGAAGGGCACTGTTTGGTGCTCCATTAGAATTGGCAACATACGAAAATGTTCCTTGCATGCTGGTCTGCACTCCAGAAGAGGTAGAATCAGAAGCGTTTCCGTTGAATGGAAAATGGGCCGTCAGGCATTGGTGCTGACTGTTACCAACTAAGGATAAAAGTAAAAAGGAGCCCATAAAAAGCTCCTTTTTGAATAGTATACGTGCTTTCATCTACGCAAGATAAAAAATTTTTGCGTAGTAAAAGATTAAAATACGCCTCTAAATGCCAGTGCTTTGGCAACTTTATCGATTGCTACAATGTATGCGGCAATACGTAAGCTTGTTCCATGTTTTTGAGAAGCAGCATATACTTCTTCAAATGCTTGTTTCATGGTTCTGTCGGCTCTACGATGAACCCGTTCCTCAGTCCAATAGTAGCCTAAGCGGTTTTGAACCCACTCGAAATAGGATACAGTAACTCCACCGGCATTTGCTAAGATGTCTGGAACCACCATGATATTTTTTTCATTCAAAATCAAATCGGCGCTGGCGGATGTTGGTCCGTTAGCTCCTTCTACGATCAATTTTGCTTTGATATTCGCCGCATTATGCTTGGTGATTTGGTCCTCCATAGCTGCAGGAACCAACACGTCTACATCTAGTTCAAGAATTTCTTCGTTGGTAATTTTTTCGGCATTAAAGCCTTCCAAGGTTCCGCCATTATTGTTGCGGTAGGCAATTGCTCCTTCAATATCAATTCCCTTTGGATCATAATACCCACCAGAAACATCAGATATTGCAACGATTTTTAAACCTTGCAATTGAATAAGTTTTGCAGAGATTGACCCTACATTTCCAAATCCTTGTACAGCACAGGTAGCCTCGCTTGGGTTGATTCCCAATTTGCCCATAGCAGCGCGTGCAGACACCATCACACCGCGTCCTGTTGCTTCAACCCTACCAGAAGACCCGCCAAGAACCAAAGGTTTGCCTGTGGCTACAGCTGGGGTATATTCTCCTTGAATTTTAGAGTACTCATCCATGAGCCAAGCCATTTCTTGTGGACCGGTGTTCATATCAGGAGCCGGAATGTCTTTTTCAGGTCCGAATACGTCACGGAGAGCACCAGTATACGCACGGGTCAAACGTTCCAATTCGCCTTTCGACATTTTGCGGGGATCACATTTGATTCCTCCTTTTCCACCGCCGTAAGGGATACCTACAACAGCACATTTCCATGTCATCCAAGCAGCAAGCGCTTTGACTTCATCTAAATGCACATCCATCGAGTAACGAATACCTCCTTTTGAAGGACCCATTGCTTGTGAATGTACTACGCGGTAACCTTCAAAAACCTGTACCGTGCCATCATCCATTATTACTGGAAGGTTAACAATCACCGCTTTCGCCGGCGATTTAAGCACATTGTAACTGTTTTTATCCAGTCCTAAAATTCTAGCAGCCTCATCGAACCGGGACATCATCGATTCAAAAGGATTCTCCTGGTTTTTAATAGGAGCAGGTTCTTTGTAACTCATAATGATAGCTTAACAAACTGCCTGCAAAGTTATTTTTATTCGTGCATTTAGCAAGGGACTTCAAGGCAGGTTTAAAATATTTAAAACTTAACTATGAATAGATATAAATGAATGGCTGGCAAGGCAATTAAAAATCCGTCGAAACGGTCCAATAGTCCGCCATGGCCAGGCATTATTTTCCCTGAATCTTTAATGCCTATTCGGCGTTTCCACATGGATTCAATCAAGTCACCAAGGGTGCCGAATAGGGCTACTAGGCTACCGATAATCATCCATTCAAGGAGCGAAAAGCTTAAGGCGTAGAGAGATAGGATATAAGCCGCAATAAGGCATAAGATCACTCCTCCTATTAGGCCTTCCCAGGTTTTTTTGGGAGAAACCTCCGGAAAAAGCGGGCGCTTCCCTAAGCTTCTTCCCGCCAAATATGCGCCTGTATCATTGGTCCAGAAAAGGATAAACACGCCTAATAAAGGGGATAACCCTGCTCCATGAACCAAGTAAAGCTGTGTGGAAGTGAGCAATATGAATGGCAGAACAATATAGAATAGGGCCAAAAGCAAAGTTGCCGCTGCTTGAAAATTGGCAGCCTTGGGTTGGAAAAGGCCTAAGATCAGAACCACAAAAGGCAAGGAAAGCAAAAAGGGCAAGTACCAGAAGAGGGATCTTTCACCAAGCAAGCCATAAGCAGCAATGATATACAGCATGGTTCCTCCGATTACACCCAGCATTTTGGCTGGATGCCCTTGCTCCAATTCTGCATTCAGAAACTCCCACAAACAAACGGCCGTGATCAGAGCAAATAATGGAATAAAATACGTTAGCCCTAAAAGTAAGGAGGCGATTACGAGGCCGACGTATACAGCCCCAGACAAGGTTCTTGTCCAAAAATTATTCATGGTCTTCTTTTTCTAAAAGGTCTACGGCTTGATGTGCCTGATCTAAGTGACAATACAGTTCCACGAGTCCAAAGAGTCCGTAAGCTGAGTCACGCTTGTTGATTGAAACTACCTTAATCCCATTTTCTTCCAGCATGGCCTGATAAAGGCTTGCCTCGTTTGGGTTTTGGTAGGTATTTAATAAGATCCAATTATCCTCCATCCGTGTTTGCTTCTCTTCTTTTCAAAAGTAGCAGGATTGCAGCGCTAAGCAAGATGGAAACCACAAAACTGATAACCGGTTGTCCGAAATCGGGCTCTGTACTTGACGTCACCTCGTCTCCAGCAAAGTATGTTGCTATGAGAGCAAATGCATTATTTGTGAAATGGGCCAATACGGGTAGCCATAAACTGCGGCTCCAAAGGGCTAGATAACCTAGTACCATTCCAAAGATAAACAAGGGTATTAGATAGAAAAACTGACCATGAACCATAGCAAATAGCAATGCCGAAATGGCAATGGAGACGTGCGGATTCCCAGTGATATCATACAAGATGCGAAGGCCAACCCGACGAAAAAATAGCTCCTCACAAAATGCAGGCAAAGCGGCCATCATAAATAGATTGAAGGCCAAGTCGAGCGGGCCTTGGTCTTTTAAAAAGGCAAATTGTGTATTTACCGCAGTTTCGTGCAATTGGCGCAATTGGGTTTCAATTTCAGCCATTTCTGGAGGAAAGGTCCATCCCAAACACCAATTGGCGATGAAAGAAATAGCAGGCTGCAGGGTAAAAACCAGCAGAATACTCAGCCCAGCCATGATGGGGTTAATTTTAATGCGAACTCCAGTACCGCTAAGAATATGAACACGCATAAATGCCAATTGGGCAACAGAAGCAAAGGCAAAAGTTCCTATAGAGGACAGTACTTGTATATAGCGGTGTGCGTATAGAATGGAACGGTTGCTAAAATCGGTACCAACAGTCAATGCTTCCATGCCGTCTACACCAAAGAATAAGGAGCATGTGCGTATGGCCAATGCCGCAAATAATGCGCCTCCTATTAGTGCCATTAGAATCAAGGAAATAAATTGAAGCACATACCAAATCCGTGGTTTTTCAATTTCTTCGAAGGCTTGTGGCTCTTGATTTTCTGTCATGTTGTATGTTTGTACTCTAATTGATGCAAAGTTGGTAAAAATAGGTGACATAGAATTGGGTGAATTTCCAATATTGTTAGCACCCATGGAAGACGTGAGTGATCCTCCCTTTCGTTTTGTGTGCAAACAGAATGGAGTAGACTTGATGTATACCGAGTTTATTAGCTCTGAAGGCTTGATTCGTGATGCGGCAAAAAGCAGACAAAAACTGGATATTTTCGAATACGAACGTCCAATTGGCATTCAATTATTCGGCAGTGAAATTGAATCCATGAAGGAAGCTGCTGAGATTGCTACTGCTGCCAAACCCAACCTAATTGATATCAATTACGGATGCCCAGTAAAAGCCGTAGCCTGCCGAGGAGCTGGGGCCGCATTGCTCCAAGATATTCCAAAAATGGTTTCCATGACGGAGGAGATTGTAAAAAGCACTCATCTTCCAGTAACCGTCAAAACCAGATTAGGGTGGGATGAGGATACCAAAAATATCGTAGAGGTTGCTGAACGACTTCAAGACATTGGAATTCAAGCACTATCCGTACACGGGCGAACCCGT
>Ga0100380_10000572_pt1 | contig 41012 bp, 35 predicted proteins | sample CryGeymeta201504_FD_80417 | JGI IMG/M metagenome (GOLD analysis project Ga0100380, IMG submission 80417) | Groundwater microbial communities from Crystal Geyser aquifers in Utah, USA - Crystal Geyser metaG 2015-04 | ecosystem: Environmental > Aquatic > Deep subsurface > Groundwater | place... | reverse complement strand
GACCTGAAATTCCACGACATCCCCAACACCGTGGCCGCCGCCGCTGCCCGTGCATCCGCCCTGGGGGCCTCCTTCTGCACCGTGCACGCCCAGGCCGGGCGTCGGGCCCTGACGGCAGCCGCTGAAGCCCTGGCCGCGGCGCCGGTTGCCCCGACCGCGCCCGATGGCCGACGACCCGCCCTGCTGGCGGTCACCGTGTTGACCAGCCTGACGGCCGAGGAATTGCAGGAGACGGGTCCCTCGCCCGACAGCCTGACCGCCCGAGTTGCGCGTCTGGCCCGGTTGGCCTGGGATTGCGGCTGCGACGGTCTGGTCTGTTCGCCGACCGACCTGCCGGCGGTACGCGCCGAACTGGGAGGCGATCCCCTGGTGGTCACGCCCGGAGTGCGGCCGGCCGGGTCCGCCGCCGCCGATCAACGTCGCGTGGCCACTCCTGCGGACGCCGTCGCAGGCGGCGCGGATTTTCTGGTCATCGGACGCCCCATCACCCGCAGCGAGGATCCCTGCCGCGCCCTGGCCGCCGTCGCGGCGGAAATCCAATCCGCGCTTTCGGACTCCCCGGAGGAATGAACGATGGAACAGGAAAAGGTACTGGATCTCATGCGCGAACTGGGCGCCCTGCACCAGGGGCATTTCCTGCTCAGCAGCGGTCTGCACTCGAACACCTACTTCCAGTGCGCACGCATCCTGCAATTTCCCGAGCTGGCCCGCGAACTGGGGGCGGCCCTGGCGGGGTTCTTTCCCGGGACGGGATACGACCTGGTGGTCAGCCCCGCCCTCGGCGGCATCCTCGTCGGACACGAAGTCGCCCGGGCGCTGGGCCGCCGATTCGTTTTCACCGAACGCAAGGACGGAAAAATGATGATCCGCCGCGGCTTCGAGATCGCCCAGGGCGAGCGGGTCGTCATCGCCGAGGATGTCGTGACCCGCGGCACCAGCCTGCTGGAAGTGGCCAAGGTGGTCACCGCAGCCGGCGGTGAGGTGGCCGGTCTGACCAGCATCATCGACCGCACCGGCGGGGATGTGGAACTCCCGCAGCCCCTGCAGTCTTTGGCCCGCGTCGAGGTGAAGACCTGGCAGGCGGACGATTGTCCCCTGTGCCGGCGGGGCGAAGACCTGGTCAAACCCGGCAGCCGCGGAAATTGATGTGAACGATCCGGCCGCTGCATCCCCCCGGTCCGGCCTGCGCAGCGCCTTGCTGGCCGCCATCCTGGCGGCGGCTGCCTTCGGACTTCTCTGGGGCCTGCGGCAGCCGGCCCGGCCACTGCCCCCCACCGCCGATCTGTACACGCACCTGTCGGTAGCCCGCCATCTCGAACGCGGCGAAGGCTACCTCACCGACATCACCTATCCCCTGTCCTTCGCCTACCCCTTCGCCCGCCGCCTGCCCCAGCCGCTGCTGCACCGCATGCCCGGCTACGGGACCGTGTTGACCGTTCCCTGGCTGATGTCCGGACGCGATCCCGCCGGCGCACTGGACGCCGTTCGCGTCATGCAGATTATTCTGGTGATCGGGGCGGTGGGATTCGGGGCCTTCGCTCTGTGGCGCCGGGGGTCGGGAGAAGCGATTCCCTTCTGGATGATCCTGCTGGGCACCAGCCCCCTGCTCAGCTTCAGTGTGGCCTGGGGTCAGGATGAAGTCCTGGTCTCCTGCCTGCTGCTGGTGATCTGGCTTCACCTGCGTCGGGCAACCTCGCCACGCCCCATCCTGGTGGGGATCCTGACCGGCCTGCTGGCTCTGGTGAGATTGGAGCTGTGCTGGGTGCCGGTCCTTTGGTGGCTGCTGCTGACACGACCCTCGGGACCCGGCATCCGGCGTCTGCGTGTCGATCGATCATTCGGCTGGATGGTCGCAGTGGCCGTCGCCGTCCTGATCCCCTGGTCCCTGCGGAACCTCGCTCTGACCGGCCAACCGTTCTTCACCCTGCAGGGCGCGGCCGAGCACGCCAAGGACACACGGACCTTTCCGGGCTACGGAATCTATCGGAATCTGGAACCGCAGCCCCTGATCCCGTTCGCGGTGCACCATACCGATTCCCTGCTGCGCAAAACCGCGCGCGGAGTGCGGTTCTATGGCGAGGACATGCCGCGGTTCCTGGCCTGGCCCTGGTTGTTGGTGTTGGTGGCTGCGCCCCTGGGGGCGATCTGGCGTCGCGCGCGGGGGGTTCCCCGCTACGGGGCCTCGGCGCGGGGCCTCGGTCTGGCAACCGGGACCCTGGTCCTGCTGGCACTTTTCTACAGCCCATTCGATCACAGCTTGCGGCACCTGCTGCCGATGTATCCCCTGCTGACCTGGGATTTGGCGGCCTACGCGGCAGGAAGCGACCGCCCGCGCGGTGCCCGGCCGGCGCTGGTTCGGGCGGGAATCCTGGCCGGGGCGGCCGTCGTCGCCGCGATGGTCTTTCCCTGCCGGTTGCCGGGGTGGGAAACGGCGGCCCGCGATGCCGTGAGGCTGCAGCCCGCTGTCCAACAGGAAGCATTCCGCCTGCGTGAAATGGGTCCGGGGATCGCCTTCACCGAGTATTCCGCCGCCCCCTGGCTGGCGGATCGGCCGGCGGTGTGGACTCCGGCCGATGAGACGGTCCGGGAGCGGATTGTGGATCTCCTGACCCCCGACGCCGAGAGGCGTCAGCCATGAAGGGTTGGGTCGGACTCATCACCGAAATGGCTTCTGTCCCACAACCAGCTATCGATCGGACAAGTTGCGGGGGACCGAGCCCCCGTCCAGGAAACAATGCATCATCGCGGATCATGTCCTGACGCTTGCTCCAAATCGAGCGCACGGGCCTTGAGATAGGGCGTCAGTTCTTCGGCAACGATATCCGCAACGCGCGCGCAACCGGCGTTGTTGAAATGGTGATAGTCGTAAAAGTAGCGCGAGCTCTTCGGCATACGATCGCCGAGAACGATACGAAGACAACTCGAGTCCGCGGCGACTTCCTCCGTGGCCCGGTTGTACATCTGGAGAATTTCCCATTTCAGATGCCCGTTTATGTGCTCGCCCATCTTGATCCTGCCCAGGTCCACACCCGTGGGCTCATCGATGCCATCACCATACAACGCGGGCTGCGTGGCGAAGATCGGGGTGATGCCGCTGCTGCGGCAGATCTCGATCAACTCGCGCAACCGATGCTCATAGGATCGCAAGGCCGTCTGCTGGCTCTCCACTGCCGACTCCTCGTCGGCCGCAGACACCTGCAGTTCCCCCAGCCGCTGGAGGTCGACCTGGCTGTGCAGCAACTGGTGTCGGGCCAGGTCTTTCCTTCCGTCACGTAGAAGCATGCCGTCGTGCTTTCACCGACGGCGATGATACTCGTGTATTCACTGAGGCTCCGGGGAGGATTGTCCCCCCGGAAGCCCAGTTTGTTTCTCTTGATTACGATATCCTTGTCCAGGGTGGGGATGTCATGGTTCACGACCCGGGTCGTCTGATTTTTCGCCAGGACAATGTTGTCACCCTTGACGCTGAATCCCAGCGGATTGTAGATCCTCAGGGCAACCTCCAGAACCACCAGGGAAGGCACAAGTCCCATGAAACCGGACAACAGCTTTTTTTTCATCCCCATCCCAACTATTTCCGCCTCCGGTCACCGGGGAGGGTCCCCGGCGCCAGCGGCCTAAAAAAGCGTATAGATGAACGGCGCAACCGCCTGTCCCGAGACGATGAGCACTCCGTAGAGCAGCAGAACGATCACCAAGGGAACGATCCACCAGGCCTTGTTCTGCACGGCGAAGGCTTTCAACTCGCCCATCAACCGAAAGAAATGGGTAAACTTCCGCACGGGTTTTTCCCTTCGCTATCCCACTGCCCCCTCAATCGAGGGGAAATTCCTTCTGCCAGGCTTCATCGCGATCAGCCCACTTGGGCTGATCGGATTTCTTGAGAATGAGATTGCCCAGCACGAGAACGTCCATCTCGGTCCGCATGAAACACCGGTAGGCATCCTCGGGCGTGCAGACGATCGGTTCGCCGCGAACATTGAAGCTCGTGTTGATGATGATTCCATACCCGGTCAAATTCTCGAATTCCTTGATGATTCGATGATACCGTGGATTTGTCTCCGCAGATACGGACTGGATACGAGCCGAATAATCAACGTGCGTGATCGCGGGTGCGTCGGAGCGGGGCTGATTGACCCAATCGTAGATCTTCAGGTCGCCCTCTCCACCCTCGGGCTCGGTGCAGCGGTCCTTCCGGACCTGGGCAACGAGAAGCATGTAGGGGGAGGGACGGTCGATCTCGAAAAAATCGCTGATGCGTTCCTCGAGGCAGCTGGGCGCAAACGGCCGGAACGACTCCCGGTACTTGATCTTCAGGTTGAGCACCGATTGCATTTTCGGGGAACGTGCGTCACCCACGATCGAGCGGTTGCCGAGAGCCCGTGGGCCGAATTCCATGCGGCCCTGGAACAGCCCGACCACGTTCTGGTCCGCGATCAACTGGGCGACCTGCTTTTCAAGATCTCCGTCCGCCACGCATTCGTAGGGACAACCATGATAATCAAGCCATTCGGCGATCTGATCAACGGAAAAACTCGGACCAAAATAGGAGCCGGCCATGGAATCGTGCTTGCCATCCGCGGACCGCGGTTGGTCCTGGAGTTGATGATGGACGAAGAGCGCACTCCCCATCGCCCCACCGGCATCACCCGAAGCGGGCTGGATCCAGACGTCGTCGAACACCCCTGAACGCAGGACGATGCCGTTGGCGACGCAATTCAGGGCCACACCGCCTGCGAGGCACAGGTGCTTTTCGCCGGTGATGGCCTTCGCGTGGCGAGCCATCTTCAGGACGATCTCTTCGGTGACCACCTGCACCGAACGGGCCAGATCCATTTCCCTCCGGGTCAGATCCGATTCCGGTTTCCGCGGAGGACCGCCGAAGAGGTCCGCGAAACGATCGTTCGTCATCGTCAGGCCGTCCAGAAACCCGAAATAATCCATGTTCAGCTGGAAACTGCCGTCTTCCCGCACGGAAATCAGGTTGTCCCTGATCTGATCCACATACTTCGGTTCCCCATAGGGGGCCAGACCCATGAGCTTGTATTCGCCCGAGTTCACCCGGAAGCCCGTGAAGTAGGTGAATGCGGAGTACAGCATACCGAGACTGTGAGGGAAATGGAGCTCCTCCAGCAGGGAAATCTTGTTCCCCTGGCCGATGCCGATACTGCTGGTTGCCCACTCGCCAACTCCATCGAGGGTGAGGATCGCCGCACTGGGAAAGGGACTGGGGAAGAAGGCGCTCGCCGCATGGGCCTCGTGATGCTCGGTGAAGAGGATTTTCCCCGGTGCGCCACATCCCGCGTCACCCAGCACACCTTCGATCTCGGCGGGAATCCACAGTTTCTGGCGCAGCCAGACGGGGACCGCCATCATGAAGGAGCGCAGCCCCCTGGGGGCGACCGAGAAGTAGGTCTTCATGATGCGGCTGAACTTGGAAATGGGTTTGTCATAGAAAACCGCGACGTCGAGTTCGCCGGGGGCAACGTTCCCCTCCGCGAGGCAGTAGCGAATCGCGTGCAGCGGGATGTTCGAGTCGTGCTTTTTCCGCGTGAAACGCTCTTCCTGGGCCGCCGCAATGATCCGGCCATCCTGAATCAGGCAAGCGGCGGAATCGTGGTAAAGTGCCGAAAGGCCGAGGATGTTCATCCCCGTACCTATTCCGACGATTCGGTCGTGATCGACGACTCGTTCCCGGTGCCGACGGGCCTCAATTGACTGCGGGCATCCTCATCCTCGACCAGGAATTGCCGGCTGTAGCTTTCCGGGGAAGGCTCCTGTTGGCGGCGAATCCAGCAGGTGTATTCCTGTCCCAACAGGCGCCGGTTCATCGGATCCCGTCCCCGGATACGCAGGACGACCGCAACGGGGAAGAAAACCAGCCAATACAGGGGAATCAGCAACACCCAGGTCAATAATTGACCGACAGCCAGTCCCAGCCACTTGCCGAAGAGGTGGACGTGGCGGTACACCCGCGGCAGAGCCAACCCCAGGATCAGGAAAACGGCGGCGAGTCCCCAGACAATGCGGGCAACCGTCAGGTGGCCGAGCCATCGATCGAGGACAAAACCGATGGCGACCATGACCGCGACTTGGATCACGGCCGGGCGTCGAAAGGTCGTCTCGGCCGCGTTTCCTTGGGAACCGGATTTCCAGTCCCATACGACCTTTTGCACGGAGGCGGGCATGAGGAAGCTCTCTCAGACGGATGAACCGGGATAGCACCTTCGCCGGATGATTTGCGAGGCACGTCATTCACCTGCACTCTCCATGCAGGCCGACACACCTGACCATTGGGAGACTTCAATCCTCACCAACCAGAGCAGGCATGTGTACGATAAAATCAGCTAAGAGCTTACCACAAGGTAAGTAATGAGTCAATTCCCTTCCGGTGGAGCTCAGCCTTCCTTGAGAGCCGTCACCAGTTCGGTCAGCGCCTTCTTGCCGTCCCCGAACATCATCAGGCAGTTGTCCATGGCGAACAACGGGTTGGGGATGCCCGCGAAGCCCGGACTCAGGCTGCGCTTGACCACCACCACGGTATGGGCCTTGTCCACGTTGATGATGGGCATGCCGGCGATGGGGCTCTGCGGGTCGGTGCGCGCGCTGGGGTTCACCACGTCGTTGGCGCCCACGACCAGGCACACATCCACCTGTTCCATCTCGCGGTTTACGTCGTCCATCTCCAGGAGGCGGTCGTAGGGCACGTCCGCCTCGGCCAGCAGCACGTTCATGTGGCCGGGCATGCGTCCGGCAACCGGGTGGATGCCGAATTCCACGGTGATGCCGCGCGACTCGAGGATGTTGGCCAGGTCCCGCACCACGTGCTGGGCCTGGGCCACGGCCAGTCCGTATCCCGGAACCACCACCACGCGTTGGGCGGTGTCGAAGAGCATGGCCACTTCCTCGGGGGAGGTGGATTTGACCTTGCCGGCGTAAACGTCGTCGGCGCTGGGACCGTCGGCGCTGGGACCCAGCGTGCCGAACAGCACGTTGGTCAGCGAGCGGTTCATGGCTACGCACATGATCCGCGTCAGGATGATCCCCGAGGCGCCCACCAGGGAGCCGGCGATGATCAGCACGTTGTTCATCAGCACGAACCCGGTGGCCGCGGCGGCCAGACCCGAGTACGAGTTCAACAGCGAGATCACCACGGGCATGTCCGCCCCGCCGATGGGCAGGGTCAGCGTCACTCCGAGCACGGCGGCCATCGCCACGATGATCCAGTAGGCTTCCGTGGCCGCGGGATCGACCGTCAACCAGACCACACACCCCAGAGCCCCCAGACCCAAGAGGGCGTTGAAGATCTTATGCCCGGGAAAGCCCACCGCCTTGCCCGTGATGAACCCCGCCAACTTGCCGAACGCCAACAGGGAACCGGTGAAGGTCACCGCTCCGATCAGTCCGGATAGGCCCGTGCTGATGGTCATCTGGGCATTGGGCTCGCGGGCGATCAGGAAGGCTGCACCGGCGACCAGCACGCTGGCGCCGCCGCCGAAGCCGTTGAACAGGGCGACCATTTCGGGCATCTGGGTCATCTTCACGCGGACAGCCGCGATGGCACCGATCAGCCCGCCGACCACCGCCCCGACGATGATCAGGGTGTAATCCAGCCCGTTGGCCAGCAGGGCGACCACCACCGCCAGCAGCATGCCCACGCTGCTGATCAGGTTGCCCCTCACCGCCGTGCGGGGATGGGTCAAGCCCTTGAGGCCGTTGATGAACAGAATGGCCGCGACCACATAGGCCAGGTTGATCCAACCGGAATCGATCAGGTATCCGCCCATCCTGCTACCTCTTCCTCTTGAACATGTCCAGCATGCGGTGGGTGACCAGGTATCCGCCCACCACGTTGATCATGGCGAAGGCCACGGCGCACACGGCCAGGATGCTGGCCAGCCGCGGATTATCGGACCGGGTTGAAATGACCGCTCCGATGAGCGTGATACCGCTGATGGCGTTGGAGCCGGACATGAGCGGCGTGTGCAGGGTCGGGGGCACCTTGGTGATGATCTCGAATCCGATGTAGACGGCCAGCACGAAGACCGTGACGGCGGCAACAAGCATCTCCATGGAATCAGTCTCCTTCTTCGGGGGCGGCCGGCGGGGCCAATGGTGGCAGGTCCAGCATTTCACGCAGGCGGGGATGGACGACCTCGCCGTCCTTGGCCAGCAGGCAACCCGCGACGACCTCGTCGGCGGGATCCAGATTCAGGCCGCCATCCTTGTACAGGCTCAGCAACAGGGTTTCGATGTTGCGGGCGAACATCTGACTGGCGTGGTAGGGCTTGCGGGAGACCAGATCGGTGGGGCCCAGGATGGTCACGCCGTGGGCCGTGACCACCTCGTCGGCGCGGGTCAACTCGCAATTGCCCCCGCGTTCGGCGGCCAGGTCGACGATCACCGACCCCGGGGCCATGGCCTCGACCATGGGCTCGGTGACGAGCACCGGAGACTTCTTGCCGGGAATGGCGGCGGTGGTGATCACCACGTCGTTGCGGGCCACCACTTCCTGCATCTGCTGCTGCTGGCGGCGGATGAATTCGTCGCTCTGTTCCTTGGCGTATCCGCCCTTGTCCTCGGCGCCCTCGGTCTCCAGGTCGAATTCGACGAACTTGGCCCCCACGCTGAGCACCTGATCCCGGACCGCCGGTCGCACATCGTAGGCCTCGACCACCGCGCCCAGGCGCTTGGCCGTGGCGATGGCCTGCAGGCCGGCCACGCCGACGCCCACCACGAACACCCTGGCCGGGGCCAGGGTGCCGGCGGCGGTCATGAGCATGGGGAAAAGGCGGGGCAGCTGGGCGGCAGCCTCGAGAACGGCCTGATATCCCGCCACCGTGGCCATGGACGAAAGGACGTCCATGCTCTGGGCGCGGGTAATGCGCGGCACCATCTCCAGGGACAGGGCCGTCACCCCCTGCTTGGCCATGGCGGCCACGCCCTCGGGGTTGCCCAGGGGATCCTGCATTCCGACCAGGATCTGGCCCGGGCGGCACTGGGGCAAGTCGCTCGTCAGGCCCGCAGCATGGGCTCCCGGCCCCTGCACCTGGACCACGATGTCCGCCTGCGCGAACACGTCGGCCCGATCGCAAAGGGTCACGCCCTTTTCCTCGTAGGCTGCGTCGGGAAATCCGGCCGCCTCGCCCGCGCCGCGTTCCACGCGGACCTCCAGGCCTGCCTTGATCAGAACCGCAGCGGAGGCGGGAATCAGCGCCACCCGCAATTCCTTGGCAGCGGTCTCCTTGGTTACACCGATGATCATGTCCAGTCTCCTGTTGGCTACGGCCCTACCGGCTCAACAAACAGGTACAGGATAGGGGATATGCGGCGAATCTGCATCCCTTGAATTGGGGAGGACTAGCTCATTGACGTGCAGATGGATTCGAGGCGTCGGGATAATTCCGCGCGGGCCTCCGTGTAGAACGCGATGTCCTGCCGGTTGAGCTCCAGGATCTCCTGGGCCTCCGCGCCTTTCAGGACGTAGTGGGATTCAAGATCGCTTCGGTGTGTGTTCAAGACCAGGTTGCGCAGATTCCAGCCGAATTGCTCGTTGGCCAGCCGGAGGGAATCCTCATATTGCTCGGTGATGCCCAGGAAACCCACCTCATGCAAACGGCAACCCGTCAGGTATTGGAGCTGACGATCGATGAACGCGGTGTCGTGACTGAAATCATCGAAACCCTTGGTATAGCCGTTGTGCCGCTGGAAGTGGAGAAACTCCGAAACCAGGCGCTGAATGGGATCCCTCAGGAACACCATGATGTTCTCGGGGTCGCAATAGCGGACATAACGCTCGGCCCGGACATGCCCGCTGAGAATCCGGACGCCGCCGGCCTGGAGTTCAGACCAAAGACGCTCCGGGTTGTCTTCCCGGTAGACGAGATCACGGACCAGGGGGGAGGTCTTGGGAGAATCGGGGCCGTAGTCGAAGGCCATGGCTTCCAGCCCGAAGGAGTCCTCCATGGCGGTTCGGAAACTGGTGCCCGCGGTCTTGGGCACATGGACAAAAACTTTCAGGTTGCTGCTCATTCTCTGCTCCCGATCTTGATGTCCACTTCCGCTTCCCTTTTCGGATCGCCCATGACGGCAACGCGTTGGGCTTCCGGGTCCGGGCCTTGGCCGGATGGCGCAGTTCCGCCCTCATTCCCCTAACAAATTGTGTGCCAAGGCGGTTAACCCCTGAATCTCATGGACTTGCATCATGAAAATGCATTATAATTAGCGAGATGAAATCACAATTTTCCCGTGGAGTGGGCATGATTCATCTTGGACGCACCCTCACCCTCCCGACCTTTGTCGTCTTGACCGTTGCCATGGTGGCCGCCGTGCCGGCTGCAGCACAGGCCAACTACAGCGTCGCCGACACCCTGACGGTGATCCAGAAACCCCTGTTGAACATTCCGGCCATCGTGCGTCCCGGCGATCCGGTGCCCATCAATTGCGACGCATCCCCCACCACGACCGGTTGGACCGCGTCCCTTCGGCGTGGCGGGCTGGACATTCCCCTGTCCATCGAGTCGGCCACCTACGATCCGCAGACCCTGTGGTGGACGCTCGCGGTGACCGCGCCTGATCCGCCCGTCTTCGACCAGTACGACCTGCGCGTGACCGCCGACGGCGGCCTCGACGACACCGTGCGCAAGGCGGTGAAATTGATCCCGGCCTTCCGCGACACCTTCGAGGTGATCCAGATCACCGACACCCACCTGCCCACCTTCCTGTACTATTACCAGACCGGAGCCCTGACCGATTCGACGACTTCGCAGAACCTGCGGGCCATCACCCGGGACGTGAACATCATCAACCCCGAGTTCGTGATTCTGACCGGTGACTTGGTCAACGAAGGCGAGCTGGAGGATTACCTGGGGGCCCATTACTACAGTCGGGCGGTGATGCACCTGAACGAGTTCACCGTGCCGGTCTACCTGACTGCCGGCAACCACGATTTGGGCGGCTGGAGCGATACCCCTCCCAGCGACGGCACCGCCCGCCGCGATTGGTGGAAATTCTTCGGCTGGAAGCGCCTGGACAATCCCCCGCCCGGAGCTCCGGCCCACACCCAGGACTACAGTTTCGACTACGGCCCCATCCATTTCACCGGTTTGGAGGCCTACAACAACTACGACTCCTGGCGGCCCCAGATCTACGGCAGCCACAGCTTCACCGGCGACCAGCTTTCCTGGCTATCAGCGGACCTGGCCGCCTCCTCGGCCGCGGCCCGGCACGTGGCCTTTTACCATCGGGACTTCCAATACCAGCTGAATCTGGGCTCACTGGGCGTGGACCTGGCGTTGTCCGGGCACACCCACTCCGACACCGACGACCCCACCTACCCCATGAACGTCATCACCGACAACGCCGGCGGCCAAAACCGGCCCTTCCGACTCGTCCGGTTCAACGGCACCGACATCGTGCCCGAGAACACCATGTCCGCACAAAACGAGAACACCCTCGAGGTGACCTACACCCCCAACAACGACGGGGAGGCCGTGGAAGTCACCGCCGTGGTGCACAACGGACACGGAGAGGCCTTCAGTCATGGGCTGGTGCGCATCAATGTTCCCAGCGGGGTGGGTTACGAGGCTTTCGGCGGCACCCTGACCCAGGTCGACGATACGGGCGGGCATGCGGTCTGCTACGTGGAAATGGCTCTGCCCGCGTACACCGATGTGACGGTGGGTGTCCGGGTGGACACCCTGCACGTCACGGGTGTCCCGGCCCGGGCCGCGCCGGGGCTGACCGTGTACCCCAACCCCTTCAACCCGCGCACCGAGGTCAGCTTCGAGCTGGACCAGGCGGCGGCGTGCCGCTTGGCGGTGTACGACCTGAGCGGGCGCATGGTGGCGACCCTGTGGGAAGGGTTCCGGGAGGCCGGTCGGCAGACCGAGATCTGGGACGGATCTGACCAGACGGGGCGGCCCATGCCCTCGGGCATGTACATCGCCGCCCTGAGGGCCGGAACCTACAGCGAAGCGCGCAAGCTCATGCTTGCGCGCTGAGGGAATTGCGGATCAACGCTCCCGAGGCGCAACCAAACCGCCCCACTCCACCAGAACCGTCCCGCCTCGCACAAAGGGAGCGACATCCGGAGCCGGCAGATCCAGCCGCCGATCCGCCGGACTGAACAGCAGCCAGAAGCGCCGGACGCTGTCGGGCGCCGGCCGCACCTGCAGGCTTGCCAGATGGTCGAGCCCCGGCCCCATCACCGGCTTGACGACCAGCCACGGTGACCGGGGCAGGTGCTGCAGCCAGTATTCCAGGAAATCCCTCGCTTCGGCTTCATTCAAACCCAGCTGCCGGACGATCCGCTTCAGACCCGTCTCCCACTCCGCAGCAGGGAGACACCAGCCTTCACGCAGCAGGGGGGCTCCCCGCAGAGCCAACTCGTAGAACAGATAGTCCCAGCGATCGTCGATCCGACCTGCGGTATCGATGAAGACATCCCACCCGTCGCCGTACTCGGGGATGCTGGTGGTCATGCGCGCACGGGGGGCCAGGTCGACTTCGACGTGAAACCGGCCCGCGGTCCGGGGATAGATGTAGATGGCCGGTTTTCTCACACCGACGTCGGACAACATCAGGTCCGGGAATTGGACGGGGTTTCGTCCGTCGCAGAAGAACGGCGAGGTCTCACCCACCAGGTAAGAGGGAAAGGGGCCATCGCTATCGAGGATCTTCATGCCGTGCGCAACGTAGGTGGCGGTTCGCACGTGAGAAAGCGCGTAGAGTCCATCCTGGTCGCTGTGGGCTGTTCCCTCGGTGACGAACTGGGCGCCGCGGTAGCGTTCCACCGTCACATCCACGTCAACGGCGGGGAACCATTCCATGTCGGAGAAATACGTGACCCGGCCCGACACCGATCCTTCCCTGCGCACATCGACCAGCACGGGATTCCAGTTGTCCACCCCGCTCTTGTCGGGATAGACGAACGGTTGGCTCAAGGGACTGACCGCGGTCAGTTCTTCGCCGCGAGGGTCCCACAGGGCCGCATACACGCTGATATTGCCGGACTCGATACCGGCAAAGGCGTACTGGCCGAGCCGGTCACAAGCCGCCGAATCCACCACCATGGGAGTCGCCGAGGGGAAATAGTCGGGCACCGTCGCCAGGTAGACCGACGCACCGGAAGCGGGCCTGCCGCCGGCGGTCAACACGCGACCGGATACCTCGTTTCCGGCAGCCGGCTTGCCAGGATTGCCGTCACAACCGGCCAGCAGGACCATCATCAGCAGAAGCAGGACGCAGCTCACGCGCCCAAGGAAACGGATCGGAAACCGGACCATGGCCAGAACCTCCGCGCATCTCCGGTGAAGCCGATCAGGGAGTGACGGCATGATCTTACAGAATCGGAAACCGGTTTTCAAGATCCCCCGCGTTTCCATGCCCTGCGCATTTGAGGAAATGTCTGCTCGCGGGGATCCGGATCCCCGCAGCGTTCGCATCCATCAAACCGTGGGGCAATGATTTTGGGGTTCCCGGGAAAACGGCATCCAGGCTCCGCGCGCCCCGCGAAACTCAGCGCACCCGGAAGCTGAACGGAATGGCCACCCAGACGGCCACCGGGTTTCCCCGTTGCTTGCCGGGGGTGAACAAAAACCGTCTTGCGGCCGCCAGGGCGGCCTCGTCCAGGATGGGATGCACGCTTCGTTGGATTTCGGCCAGCTCGACGCGTCCATCCGCCCCGACAAGCACCTGGACCAGCACGATCCCTTGCATCCCCGCCCGTCGTGCCATCAGGGGGTAATCGGCCTTGGCTCCCTGGAGGAGGACCGGGTTGCTCGAACTGGCAACGAAGCCCTCGTCGCTCCATTCCCGGGCGGGTCCGGGAGAAATGGGCGTATCGATGGGAATCATGTCGGGGACGGTCTCCACTGCGTCCGGATCCTCCTCCGCGGCCGGTTCCACGATGGGCGGCACTCGGGGCATCTCGGCCGGCTTGGGCGGTTCGATGACCGGGGCCACCGGATCGATGTCGATGATCTGGGTGGCATCGTCCTGCCTCAGGCGGTAGGGCTGGGCCTCGTATCCGGGCCACATCCAGATGAACAGGGCGGTCAAGGCCAGGGACGCCAGAATGGCGCCCTGGAGATGGCGGGAATAGCGGAGTTTGAAAAGGTCGTTGGCCGAAATCGCGGCCACGGCAAGGGTCGGGTTGCGGGTCATCGCCGCTCCTGGTCGCCATGTGGGGAGCTGGATGACGATCGGGAGCGCCGGGGCGCGTGTCAAGCGCGCCCCGCGGCCTACATGTTCCGCCGGTACTGCCCTCCCACCTTGTAGAGAGCCTCCGAGATCTGCCCCAGGGAGCAGCATTTGGCCGCCTCGAGCATGGCCGCGAACGTGTTGTCGTGCTCGACGGCCGCCCGGCGCAGGGCTGCCAGCGCCACGGCCGACACCTCGGTGTTGCGGACGTGGAAGGCATCCAGGCTCGCGATGGAGAATTCCTTCTCCTGCTCGGTGCTGCGGATGACCTCGTCAGGGATGATCGTCGGCGATCCCTTCGGGTCCAGGTAGGTGTTCACCCCCACGAGGGGCAGCTCGCCCGTGTGCTTGCGCTGCTCGTAGACCATCGACTCTTCCTGGATCTTGGTGCGCTGGTACATGCGCTCCATGGCGCCCAGCACGCCGCCCCGTTCGCTCAGCGCCAGGAACTCCTGCAGCACCGCCTCTTCGACCAGGTCGGTGAGCTCGTCGATGATGAACGCGCCCTGCAGTGGGTTCTCGTTGTTCGCCAGCCCCAGTTCCTTGTTGATGATCAGCTGGATGGCCATGGCCCGCCGCACCGACTCCTCGGTCGGGGTGGTGATGGCCTCGTCGTAGGCGTTGGTGTGCAGGCTGTTGCAGTTGTCGGAGATGGCGTACAGCGCCTGCAGCGTGGTGCGGATGTCGTTGAAGGCGATCTCCTGGGCGTGCAGGCTACGCCCCGAGGTCTGGATGTGGTATTTCAGCTTCTGGCTGCGTTCGTCGGCGCGGTAGAAGTTCCGCATGGCCTTGGCCCAGATGCGCCGCGCCACCCGGCCCATGACCGAGTACTCCGGATCCATGCCGTTGCTGAAGAAGAACGACAGGTTGGGCGCGAAGCTGTCCACCGGCATGCCCCGCGACAGGTAGTACTCCACGAAGGTGAACCCGTTGGCCAGGGTCAGTGCCAGCTGGGTGATGGGGTTGGCCCCCGCCTCGGCGATGTGGTAGCCGCTGATGGAAACGGAGTAGAAGTTGCGCACCTCATGATCGATGAAGTACTGCTGGATGTCCCCCATCATGCGCAGGGCGAACTCGGTTGAGAAGATGCAGGTGTTCTGGGCCTGGTCCTCCTTGAGGATGTCCGCCTGCACCGTGCCCCGCACCGTGGACATGGTCTCGGCCTTGATCCGCTCGTACACCTCGCGGGGCAACACCTGGTCGCCGCTGACGCCCAGCAGCATCAGGCCCAGGCCGTCGTTGCCCTCGGGCAGCTCGCCCTGGTAGGTGGGGCGCGGGCGACCGAGTCCGCGATAGAGGTCGGCGATCTTCTGATCGACCTCCTGCTCCAGTCCGTTTTCCCGGATGTATTTCTCGCAGCCCTGGTCCACCGCCGCGTTCATGAAGAAGGCCAGCATCATGGGCGCCGGCCCGTTGATGGTCATGGAGACCGAGGTCTTGGGATCGGCCAGGTCGAAGCCGCTGTACAGCTTCTTGGCGTCGTCCACCGTGGCCACCGACACGCCGCTGTTGCCGACCTTGCCGAAGATGTCGGGCCGGCGGGCCGGGTCCTCCCCGTAGAGGGTGACCGAATCGAACGCCGTGGACAGGCGAGCGGCCGGCATGCCGAGCGAAACGTAGTGGAAGCGGCGGTTGGTGCGCTCGGGCCCTCCCTCGCCGGCGAACATGCGGGTGGGATCCTCGCCCTGGCGCTTGAGGGGGAACACGCCTGCGGCAAAGGGAAAAGCGCCCGGAACGTTCTCGGTCAGTTGCCAGCGCAGGATGTCGCCCCAATCGGCATGGCGCGGCAGGCACACCCGCGGGATGCGGGAGCCGCTGAGCGAGGTGCGCGTGAGATCCTGCTCGATGCGCCTTCCGCGCACCTCGTAGACGAACTTGTCGGCGTCGTAGGTCTGGACCATCCGGGGCCAGCCGACCAGCTTGCCGCGGCAATCGGGGTCCAGCCGGTCGCGCAACTCGCCGTACAGGGTGACCAGATCGCCGACCGCAGGAGAATCGCCTTCCCGTGGTTCCAGCGCCGGCAACACCGCAGAAGCGCCGTCCTCATCGCCGCGCAGCTCGGCGACCACCCCGTGCAGGTGGTAGAGGCGGCGGACCAGGGCGCACTGGGCGTCCACGAAACCGTCGTAGCGCCGGCTGGTCTCCACGATCTCCGCCAGGTAGCGCGTGCGCTCCGGCGGAATCACGAACTTGCGCGTGTCTATGGCCGCCGACACCTCGAACCGGGTCTCGAGATCCGCCCCGGTCCGGCCGGCCAGGGCCATCATGACCGCCCTGTACAACCGGTTCATGCCCGGGTCGTTGAATTGCGAGGCGATGGTCCCGAAGATCGGCAGGTCGGCGTCGTCCCCCTCGAAGCGGTTGTGGTTGCGCCGGTATTGCTTGCGCACGTCGCGCAAAGCGTCGAGGGAACCGCGGTGGTCGAACTTGTAGATCGCGATCAGGTCGGCGAAATCCAGCATGTCGATCTTCTCGAGCTGGGTCGCGGCGCCGTATTCGGCGGTCATCACGTACAGCGAGACGTCGGAGTGGTCGGTGATCTCGGTGTCGCTCTGGCCGATGCCGCTGGTCTCGACGATCACCAGGTCGAACCCCGCGGCTTGGCAGATCCCGATGCTGTGGCGCACGTAGTGCGATAGCGCCAGGTTGGACTGCCGGGTGGCCAACGAACGCATGTACACGCGGGGATCGTCGATGGCGTTCATGCGGATGCGGTCGCCCAGCAGGGCGCCGCCGCTGCGCCGCCGCGAGGGATCGACCGATACGATGGCCAGGGTCTTCTCGGGGAAATCCTGCAAAAAACGCCGCACCAGTTCATCGACCAGCGAGGACTTGCCCGCACCGCCGGTGCCGGTGATGCCCAGCACGGGGATCACCTTGTCGGCCGGCCGCGCACCCGCCAGGGCTTCCAGCAGCTGCGCCTCCCGTTCGGGAGCGTTCTCGGCCAGGGAGATCATGCGCCCGACGGCCCGGGCATCCCGCGCCAGAACGCCATCCAGCAGGTCACCCGGGGTCTCGCCCTTGCCCACCGGGAAGTCGCACTGCCGCAGAACCTCGTTGATCATCCCCTGCAGCCCCATCTCCCGCCCGTCGTCGGGCGAGAAGATGCGGTCGATGCCGTAGGCCTGTAGCTCCTCGATCTCCTGGGGCAGGATGGTGCCGCCGCCCCCGGCGAAGATCTTGATGTCCCGGCCCGCCTCGCGCACCAGGTCGTGCATGTACTTCAGATACTCCACGTGGCCGCCCTGGTAGCTGGTCATGGCGATGCCCTGGGCATCCTCCTGGATGGCGCAGTCCACGATCTCCTTCACCGCGCGGTTGTGCCCCAGGTGGATCACCTCGGCCCCGCTCGCCTGCAGAATCCGGCGCATGATGTTGATGGCCGCGTCGTGGCCGTCGAACAGCGAAGCCGCCGTCACGATGCGGATATGGTTGGCGGGGCGGTAGGGCTCGGGCTCCGGATGACTGGCCTTGGCAGCGGACATGGTATTCCTCGGTCAGGGATTGAAGTGGCCAAAAAAACGGACCGATGGGACAATGCCCCAACGGCCCCTGGCCAAAATAGCACATGCCCCCCGGCCGGGGCAATTCGGTGGAGTCGGAAATCATGTCCCAACGGGTACTCTGGAAATCAACGGCCTGGCTACGGATGTTCGCCCTGTGGAAGATCCCCTTGATCGCCGCGGTCCGCCCCCGGGTCCTGGCCCTGGACGATGCGGCCTGTATCATCCGGATCCCCCTGAACCACTATAACCGCAATCATTTGCGCAGCCTTTACTTTGGAGCCCTCTGCATCGGCGCCGATCTGGCCGGCGGTCTGATCATCATGGAGATGATCCGCAAGCGCCGTTCCCGCGTGGCGTTCCTGTTCAAGGACTTCCACGCCGATTTCCACAAACGCGCCGAGGGCGCGACGATCTTCACCTGCCGGGACGGGGAAATGCTGGCGCAACTGCTGGCCGAGGCCGAGGAAACGGGGGAACGTTGTGAGGGCACCGTGCGCGTGACGGCCACCTGCCCGGACAAGCTCGGCGACGAACCGGTGGCCGATTTCCGGCTCACCATCAGCATGAAGCGCCGCTCATAGCGGCCGGTCTCAGATTCCGACAGCCTTGCAGGCCACCCCGCCGAGCACGATCACCGGCAAAAAAAACAGGATCAACCCCAGCGGCAGCAGGCCCAGGAACACCGTGCCGAGGATCAGCATCAGGGGCAGGGCGATCACCAGAGCCAACAATCCCTTGGTCAGGAAGAAAGCCAGCTTGAGCGGCAAGATCACCAGGGCGAAGACGAATTTCAGAACCAGCAGGCCCACACTCAGAAATACCGTGAGAATGGCCAGGCCAACGACGGCATCCACAAAAAACATGATCGATTCCCCCCCGGGCAGTTGGGCCGCCCCCGCGCGACCGTTGACATGATACGCCGCAAGCGGCGACGGGTTTCAGGTTCCTTGACGGGAAATCTTACCCATGACGCGGAAAAATATTCAGGGAATTTTCCAAATAAAGTGAAAACACAAAAAACTAGACATCAAATATCATTTTATGCTATGATATGACCATAGCTGCTTCATTGGCGACAACCCCCGGGGATTTGGAAGCTCGCGCACTTCAATCCGAAAATTCCGGGTAGACCTTTGAGGCAGCTATTCCTTTTGAATCGACCGCATTTTACCATGCCCCTTACTTGCGGTCAACAGGCATACCGATTGCGCATTCCGATAGCGCATTCCGATAGCGGTAACGAAAAACCGGCCCCCCGCAGGGGGCCGGTTTCAAACCCGCTCTACTTCTTGAACAACCCCATGTCGACCTTGGGATTGGCCTTGAACTCCTCAACCGTGAGGGTGCCGAAGAGTTCGTCGTCGTAGGTCAGGCGCAGCGTCTTGGGCATGGTGAACCCCGCGGTCTCCATGTAATCGTCCACGTAGACCTTCTGGGTCACCGGAGCCTGGGTCATGGGCGAGACTCCGGGAGACTGCACCATGGCCACGCGGCCGGTCTCGGCGTTGAGGAAGAAGATCTGGTAATCCTCGCCCACCCCACTGACGTGGACCGGATTGCACATCACCCCTTCGACCTTCGTGGGATCCAGGGCCTGGCACTGGAACTTGTCCAGGTTCCGGAACACGCCGATGGTGTCGGTGAGCATCTCGTCGCGGGCGGACTGCAGATCGTCAGCCTCCATGTCCTTGTTGCCCATGGGGCCGGTTGCCCAGCCCTTGTCCCCGGCCAGCACCGAGGTCATGGTCCCGAAGGGCGTTTTCTGCACGGTGTAGGACTTGTCCGGGTAGACGACCGTCTTCTCGATGGTGAAGTTCAGGTCCATACCCTGGATCGTCGCCGCCAGCTGGGACGTGTTGGAATAGGACCTCAGACCGGCAAAGGCCTGCTTGCCGCCGGCGGCGTCGCGCGCGGCGGAAATCAGGGCCTTGCCCTTGGCCAGGGATTCGGGCGTGGCGTCGGGAATCTCCAGGGTCGGCTCGGGAATGGTGATATCCACCATGTTCACGGCGCCGAACTCACTGAAATCGCCGTCCCAGTCCTTGTAGTTGCCCACCGCGAAGATGGTCATCTGGTCGGGGTGCCACACGGCCTTGGCCGCTTCCAACACCTTTTCGGCGGTCATGTTGCGGACCTGCTCCTGGTACTTCTGCAGGAAGTCGATGGGGTAGCCGTAGCGCTCGAACATGACCATGCGCCCGAGGATCTCCTCCTTGGTGTCGTACTGGAAGACCTCGGAGTTCAGGATCCCGTCCTTGGCCTGTTGCAGTTCGTCAACGGTGACCGGCTCGGTGATCATCTTGCCGATCTCGGCCAAAATGGCTTCGGTGGTCTTCTGGCTGGTCTCGCTCTTGGTCATGGTGAAGGCCATGAACAGGCCGGGATAACGGAAGCCCGTGCCGGAGCTGCTGCCGACCGAATAGGCCAGGCCCTGGCGGCTGCGGATCTCGTTGAACAGGCGCGTGGAGAAGCCGCCGCCCAGGATGCGGTTGCCCACCATCACGCCCGCATAGTACGGGCTGTCGGCGCGGATGCCCTTGTGACCCATGATGACGGTGGTCTGGGTCAGATCGTCCTTGTCCACGACGTTCACCGTACGCGGCAGGTCGGGGATTTCCGGATCCGCCGGCAGCGCCGTCGTGGCCTTGGCCCAGCCGGCGAAGGCCTTGGTGATGCGGTCGATCATGTCCTGGGTCTGGAAGTCCCCGGTCACCACCATGTCCATGCGGTCGGGGTGGAACCAAGTGTTGTGGAAATCGACCATGTCCTGGCGGGTCACCGCCGCGATGGTCGAGTACTCGGGGTAGCGGGCCAGGGGGTGACCCTTGCCGAACACGGCCACCATGGCCTCACGCCGGGCGATGGACATGGGGTCGTCGTTACGGCGGCTGATCCCGGCCTTCTGCTGTTCCTTGACCAGCTTGATCTTGTCCTCGGGGAAAGCCGGGTTGCGCAGGATGTCCGCCAGCAGGTCCAGACCCGTCTGGGTGTCTTCGGACAGGGCGGATACCGCAGCGCCGCCGTCGGTCTGACCGACCCAGGTCTCGACCGACATGCCGCGGGCTTCGACGAGTTCATCGATCTCGTCGCCGCTCCGGGTCGCGGTCCCGCCGCTACGCATGACGGTTCCGGTCATGGACGCGAGGCCGACCTTGTCATCCGGCTCATAGATGCTGCCCACGTCGATGGTCGCCCGCATGTTCACCAGGGGCAGTTCGTGATCCTCGGCCAGGTACAGCACCATGCCGTTGTCCAACTGCACGCGCTGGTAATCCGGCATCCGGATCTCGTTCAGCGGCGGCACCTTGATCTTTTCCCAGGGATCCTTGGCCTGCACCGTTCCCGCGACCGTCATCAGAACGGCCATCAGGGTCAGCACCACGAGCAGTGGCGTGTTCTTCATCCGATTCATGTCCAATCCTTTCAGCTCCCGCCAGCGGCGGATTTTCCGGCACTGGTCAGGATTCCTGATCCTGGGTCTTGAGGATGGCGACGGTGCGGTTGTTGACGTCGAAGATCTCCCCGGCCACACGCTTGACGTCGTCCAGGCTCACCGCATCGATACGACCGACTTCGTTGAACAGCTCCCGCCAATCGCCCATGTAGGTCTGGTAATAGGCCAACTGGCCGGCCATGCCGCCGTTGCCGTCCAGGCCACGGATGAAACCGGCCCGGGTGCGCTGCTTGACCGCATCGAGTTCCTCGGCGGTGATCCCGTTGTCCACGATATCCTGGATCTGCTCGTTGACCGCGACTTCCAGGTCCTCGCCCGTCTTGTCCTTGGCCGGCATGGCGAATACGAGCAGCCCGGTTTCGAACTTCTCGCCCGGGTATCCGGGGAAGGCCGCGGTGTTCACGGCGATCTTCTGCTCCTTGACCAGGCTCTTGTACAGCCGGCTGGTGCGGCCCTGGCCCAGCACGTCGGCGATGACCTGGTAGACCGGCCAGTCGGGATGACGCACGTTGTGGATGTGGAAGCCGGAGATGTACAACGGCTGGCTGGGATCCTCCATGACGAACCGCTTCTCACCCAGCTGCTTGGGCTCGAAAGTCTCCACGGTTTCCGGGTTGCCGGCGGGAATGTCGGAGAAGTACTTCTTGGCGAACTTCTGGACCTCGCCGAAATCCACGTCGCCGACCAAGGTCACCACGATGTTCGACCCGACGTAGTTCTTGTCGAAGTAGGCCCGGCAATCGGCCCGGCTGATGTTGTTCAGGTCGGACATGTAGCCGATGGTGGAATGGTGGTAGCCGTTGGCCATGAACATCAGGTTCTCGAATTGTTCGATGAGGCGGCCGATGGGGTTGTTGTCGGTGCGCATGCGGCGTTCCTCGGTCACCGGACCGTCCTTCTCCGTGTAGAACTCGCGGAGCACCGGGTCGGCCATGCGGCTGCCCTCGAGGTAGGCCCACCGTTCCAGCCGGTTGCTGGGCAGGTTGTAGTGGTACACCGTGACATCGCTGTTGGTGTACGCGTTCAGGCCCTGGCCGCCGTTGTTCTCGACGATCTTGCCGTACTCGTTGGTCACCACGAATTCCCGCGCAGCATCCTTGGCGTCCTCGAAGTCCTTCTGGCGGGAGGCGAATTCATCTTCCATGGCCTTGACCTCTGCCTGGTAGTACGCCAGGGCGGCCTTGGCCTCCGGTCCCGTGGTGAAATCGGGCGGGGAAACCTCGGCCCCGGAGATCATCTCGTCGTAGGCTTCGCGCTCGGATTCGGGAATCCGAGCGACCAACTGCTGGTAGCGTGCCCGGATGGGGCGGATGGCCAGCCGGATCTTTTTGAAGGCGTCGAAGGCCTCGTCCTCGCGGGCCATGGCCTTCTGCTCGCCTTTGTAGTCCTTGGTCCCGATCTCCGCGGTGCCCTTGAACGCCATGTGCTCGAGGATGTGGGACAGCCCCGTGATGCCTCGCACCTCGCTCGAGCTGCCGACATTGACGAAGGTCCGGAAGGAGAACACGGGCACATCGTGCTTTTCCAGGACCAGGAAAGTGACCCCGTTGTCCAAGGTGAACTCACGGACCTGGTTTTCCAGATCCAGGTAAGTCTGAGCCAGGGCGCTACCCGCGGCCAGCACCAGGGCCAAGCCGGTCAGCGCGGCAAGCAAACGGTTTTTCAACGGCATGGATGCCTCCGATGTCTTTGCTTCAAGAAGAAGCGGCACAAACACATCCGATCCGAAAGGGACCGGAACAGGGAATATCAACAAGCCTCGGAGAGGGTAGGCTCATGTCAAACGGGGGATCGGGCTGAAACCTACCGGATTCCCGCGTTCAAGTCAAACCGTCAGGCATCTGCTGCCCGCCAAGCAAAAACGCCAGGGCTTATCCTGCGCGCGGGTGATTCCCACCCGCGGTCCAGAAATGATACTACCGAGTTTCCCCTTTCGCCCGCAAACCCGGATCCGGCTCTGCGGGCCGGTCAGGGGAGCCCCGGTCCACCCTCGATCCAGGCCCAGGGCCGCGCACAATCGCCCCGGGCCCCGCGTCAGGTCCCGGTCCGAGCACGTCTCCGGGTCCAGGCCGCGCCGACGGGCCATCTCCCGACGACCCTGCAATGGTTCAACAGCCCGCAGGAGGACCGCTCCCGCCCGGCCCTCGGGTTCGGTCACGAAGTTCAGGCAATGGTGCACTCCGTAGATGAAGTAGACGTAGACCACGGCCGGTGGGCCGAACATGACGGCACTGCGCGGCGTGCGGCCCCTGCCCGCGTGGGAAGCGGGATCGTCCTGCCCTCCATACGCCTCGGTCTCCACGATCCTGCCCGTGAGCAGACCCTCCGGTTGATCGACACGGACTTCGCAGCCGATCAGGTCGCGAGCCACGCTGAGCGTATCACGGGCGAAAAACGCCTCGTCGAGGATCTCCGTTGCCAACTACTTCTCGATCTCCTTGTGCTGCAGAAGCTGCATCCCCAGCACGGTCGTCAACGCCGCGACGACCACCAGGACCAGGACGGACTGCCAACTCGGCACCGGATCGCGAGGGCGGGCCTGATTGAGGAGAGTCGCCAGAACACCCGGGATATCCCCGGGCACGACCTCCGGCCGCGACACGAGATTCTGCAGGTGGAACTGGAGGCTCAGTTCCTGCACGCGCGCCGGGATCCCCGCCACGAGCTTCTCGTATCCGAAGGCGAAGAGGATGGCCGGGAGCACCGGTTTCTTGAACACCGTGCCCATCAGCGCGAAGAGGGCCGTGTAGGCAAAGGCCCCCAGGCCGATGATCAGGAAGGTCTGCAGGTAGAGCTTCAGGAACTCCCAGGAGATCACCCCCAGGTTGCCCGCGACCATGACCAGGAAGCACATGGCCAGCGAAAGCGAAAGCAGGACCGTGGCCACGCCCTGGGCGGCCAGCAGCCGCCCCAGATAGATGGCTGAGCGGCGCACGGGGCGGGTCCAGGTGTAGACGATGGTCCCCTCCTCGATCTGCTCCCCGATGGCCGACGCCCCCACGGCCATGGCCACCACCGGGATCAGGAACGGGATGAACATGTCGTGGCTCAGACCCATGAGCTGGAGATGGGCGGTCAGCCCCTTGTCCGGCAGCCAGATCCGCACCATCAGCACCGCCAGCACCGGCAGCAGGTTGATCAAACCCAGGGAAACGAGACGGCGGCGGCGGGCCATCTCGCGCAGGGAAAACCAGGCGATCCAGCCGACGGCGCTCCTGTTGGGCAGCGGGGCGGGAGGGGCGGCCTGGATGATTTCGGTCTCGGACATGGTGTTCACCGTGCGGTCAGGTACTGGAAGACGGCTTCCAGACTGTCGTCGAGGGTCAGGATCTCGGTCACGGCCAAGCCATGGTCGCGCACCCAGCCCGGCAGGGCCCGGTAGAAGGCCACGGCGTGGTCGGTGCGCACGACCACCCGCTGATCATCATCGATGCGCACACCTTCAACGTGCTCGCGGCCGATGAGAAAGGCCGCCAGGGCCCGGGGATCCGGAGACACCAGGGCCACCGTGGTGGGGTGCTCGGGGATCTTGTCGCGGATCTCGGCCACCGACCCCTCGGCGAGCACGCGCCCGCGGTCCATGAGGATGATCTGGTCGGTCATCGCCTCGATCTCCGGCAGGATGTGGCTGGACACCAACACGGTTTTTCCCTGCCGCCCGATCTCCCCCACCAGGTCGATCGCACCCTTGCGCGAGACCGGGTCCATGCCGTTGAGCGGTTCGTCCAGGAAGATGACCTCGGGGTCGTGGGCCAGGGCCTGGGCCAGTTTCAGTTTCTGGCGCATGCCCTTGGAGTAGCCGCCCAGACGGCGATTCGCCGCGTCGACCAGTTCGAAGCGTTCCAGCCAGGCGTCGGCACGACGGGTGGTCTCGGCCCGGTCCAGGCCCATGAGCCGGAGCATCAGGGACAGGTATTCCCGACCGGTCATCCACTCCGGCAAAGCATCGCTCTCGGGACAGAAGCCCACGTTGCGGTACCAGCCGACCCGGTCGCGCAGGCGGGCGCCCAGCACGCGAACCTCGCCGTGGCTGGGTTCGATGAGGCCGGCCAGCATCTTGAACAGGGTGGATTTACCGGCGCCGTTGGCGCCCAGAAGGCCCACCACACCGGAACCCACGCTCAGGGAGCAGTTGTTCACGGCGATCACCTCGCCGAACCACTTGCCCACCCGCAGGGCGGTGATGCGCGCTTCCTGTCCGGCCACGACGAGTCCTGCGCTCACGAGACGACCTCCACGGGGCGCACCTGCCGGCGCAGCACCCACACCGCCAACACCGTCCAGCCCAGGACCATGGCCAAACTCACGAACAGGGAGACATCGAGCCTCGCGGGTGTCCCGAAGACCACCGAGCCCAGGTTGTGGTACTGCCCCAGGAAATTCAGCGCCTGCAGGCTGTGGCTTCCCAGACCTTCGCCGATGGCCGCCACCGCTTCGGTCCCGGTGATCATGATCGCCCACCAGACCATGACGAAAATGGAGCGCTTGCCGAGGCTGGAAAACGCCAGCAGCACCAGGGCGATGCTCGTTCCGCTGAGGAGGCAGTAGACCGTCGCGCGCAGCGGAATGACCAGCAGCATCTCCAGACCCGTCGCGCCGGGCGCGATCAGGTAGGCGAGCAGGCACAGGACCCAGACCGGAAGCAGGGTCACCAGACAGTAGAAGAACAGGACGATGCCCGCCTTGCCGCCCAGGTAGTCGATCAGGCTCAACGGCCGCGAAAAGTAGAGGGACAACCCGTTGTCGCGCCGGTCGGCGGCGATCAACCCCGCCCCCACGATGGCCAGCAGGGCGAACACGAAGAATCGCTGCCCCTCCAAAAAACTCAGGAACCCGTCGGGGCCGATGCTCGACCAACCGCCGCCCAGCAGGTCGGTCAGGTTGCCGGCCTTGAGCTTGAAATAGATGATGCCGCCCTTGACGATGGCGGGCACCCACGCCATGAGGATCAACAACAGCAGCCAGCGCCGCTTGAGGGGTTCGATCACTCCGCGGCCCGTGATGATGAGCCAAGCCGGAAGGGACTTCCCCTCCGAGGGTTGCCAATGGGTATAGCCGCGATCGTAGACCGGCATCTCAGCCCTCCACCAGGTGATAGAATTCCTCGGCCAAGGTCACCGGACGGCGACGCAGTCGGCGCAGGGCAAAGCCCGTTTCGGCGGCGATCTCCAGGATGGCGCCCGTACCGACCTCCGCCCGGTAGCCGCCCTGTTCGTCCTTCTCCGGATGACCCAGACGATCCAGATCCAGGGTCACCAGCCACAGGCGGTTCTGGTGGGTCACCTGGGCTTCGAGGCGCTGCAGACCGGCGGCAAAGGCGTCTTCGTCGCCGAAGCCCTCGACCTCGAACACCTGCCGCGGCTCGCGCGCGTTCCCGTCCACGTCCTGGCGGGCAAGGAGCCGGCCTTCGCGGAGCACCAGGATTTCCCGGCACACCGATTCCACATCCGCCAGCAGGTGGGTCGAGAGGATGACCCCCAGCCCCTTGTTCCAGGCCAGGTCGCGGATCAATTCGAGAATGGCCACCCGACCCCGGGGATCGAGACCGCTGGTGGGTTCGTCCAGGAACAGCCATGCCGGGTCGTGGACCAGGGCCTGCGCCAGTTTCAGGCGCTGTTTCATGCCCTGGCTGTAGTCCTCGCACTTGCGGTAGCGCTCGTCCGCCAATCCCACGTAGTGCAGCACCTCATGGGCGCGTTGCATGGCGTCCCGGGAGGGCAAGCCGGACAGTTCGCCCAGGTAGGCCACCAACCCCACCCCGCTCATGCCGGGAATGACGCCGCCCCGTTCGGGCATCCAGCCCAGGCGGGCACGGGCGCGGCGGGCTTGGCTGGCCATGTCCAGGCCCGCCACCTCCACCTTGCCGGCCGGCAAGGGGACCTGGCCCAGCAGGCAGCGCAGCAGGGTGGTCTTACCCGATCCGTTGGGCCCCAGGAGCCCGATGGCACCACTTTCCAGGCCGAACGAGACATCCTGGAGGACCGGCCGACGCGCATAGGCGAAGGTCAAGGAGGACACCCGAATCCGGGCGTCCCGTGGTGCTGTGGCAGGGTTGACTTTGGTCACGGTCCCATCCATTGTTGAAATCCTGGTAGCGGTCCGCACATGACGGAATCCCCGTCGCATTGTTTCATCTCGGATCGCGATTGGGTACGGATTTATTGCGCCGGCATTCTCCGCCGGCCATCGTCGAGGAGACGCACATGACGCGCACATGGATCCAATCCGCCGAATCGGTCACCTCCGGTCATGCAGACAAGCTCTGCGACCTGCTCTCGGATTCGGTCCTGGACGCCGTGCTTGAACACGATCGATTCGCACGGGTGTCCTGCGAAGTCATGGTCACCACCGGCATGGTCATCGTCACCGGCCAGATCACCACCAAGTGCTATGTCGACATCACTGCGGTGGTCCGCGAGGCCATCCGGAAAGTGGGCTACAACGACCCTACCACGGGATTCGACCACAACAGCTGTGCGGTGATCGTCATGCTCGGCGAACAGACTCATGACGTTTCCCTGGGGGTGGACCGCAAGGGCGCCGGCGACCAGGGAGTCTGTGTGGGCTACGCCACCAACGAGGGCGACGGCCTTCCCATCGATACCCACCACATGCCCGTGCCGACCTTCCTGGCCAACGTTCTGACCCACCGCCTGGAAGACGTCCGCAAGGCGGGCCGCTTGCCCCAGCTCCATCCCGACGGCAAGGTCCAGGTCTCGGTGGAATACCGCAACCACAAGCCCCGGGCCCTGACCCACGTGATCCTCTCGGCCCACCACCACGCCGACGCCGATCTGGTCAAGCTGCGCCGGGACCTGAAGCGGCTGGTGATCAAGCCGGCCCTGGACCCCTCGGGATTGCTGACCCAGGACACGCAGGTCATGATCAACCCGGTGGGATCGTTCACCGAGGGCGGCCCGCGCGCCGATGCCGGATTGACCGGCCGCAAGATCACCGTGGACTGCTACGGACCCAGCTGCGGCCACGGGGGCAGCGCCTTCAGCGGCAAGGATCCCACCAAGCCCGATCGCAGCGGCAGCTACGGTGCCCGCTGGGCCGCCCGAAATCTGGTGGCTGCCGGCCTGGCGGATCGTTGCAGCGTGGAGATCGCGTACGTCCTCGGTCACTCCCAGCCCCTTTCGGTGACGGTGGACACCTTCGGCACCGGCAAGCTGGGCGACGATCGGCTGGCGACGATCCTCCAGGAGGAATTCGATTTCTCACCTGCGGGGATCATCGAGGACCTGGACCTGCGTCGGCCCATCTACACGCCGACCGCGGCCTTCGGTCATTTCGGACGCCCGGATCAGGATTTCAGCTGGGAACGGCTGGACCGGGTTGATCGACTGCGTCCGCACCTCAAGTCGGCGCGCAAGGGAGGCAAGTGATGGGCGGGAACATCGACAAACCGGGCTTTGCCACGCTGTGCATCCACGGCAAGAAGCACCTGGACAAGCACGAGGCGGATCGTCCCATCCGTGCGGTCAGCACCCCCATCTTCCAGAGCTCGACGTTTGCCTTCGAGAACGTCGCTCACGGGGCCGCGGTTTTTCGCGGCGAGGATTCCAGCTATGTCTACACTCGGCTGGGCAACCCCACCCAGACGGCCCTGGAAACCGAGATGGCGTACCTGGAGCAAGGCGAAGCGGCCCTGGCCCTGGCCAGCGGGATGGCCGCCGCCACCACCGCCGTCCTGACCTGCTGCCGCTGCGGTGACCACATCGTGTCCGGCGACACCCTGTACGGGGGGACCCACCAGCTGTTCACCCAGACCCTTCCGCGCATGGGCATCACCGTGACCGAAGTGCCGGCCTACGACCCCGAGGACTTCGCCGCGGCCATCACCAAGAAGACCCGGCTGGTCTATCTGGAATCGCCGGCCAACCCCACCCTGGTGCTGTCGGACATCGCCGCCATCGCGGAGATCGCCCACCGCAAGGGCATCCCGGTGCTGGTGGACAATACCTTCTGCACCCCCTACCTCCAGAACCCCCTCGTTCTCGGGGCGGACATCGTCCTGCACTCGGCCACCAAGTACATCGGCGGCCACGGCGACACCGTGGCCGGGATCCTGGTAGGCAAGGCCGACTGGATCCTGCGGGCGCGCATGGAGATCCTGCGCGACGTCGGCGGCTGCATCTCCCCGTTCAACGCCTGGCTGCTGTTGCGCGGGCTCAAGACCCTTCCGGTTCGCATGGACCGGCACATGGAGAACGCCATGGAGATCGCCCACTTCCTGAGCTACCACCCCAAGGTCACCGAAGTCATCTATCCCGGACTCAAGACCCACCCCCAGCACGAACTCGCCTCCCGCCAACAGCGGGGATTCGGCGGCATGATCAGTTTCATGGTCAAGGGCGGGCGCGAGGCCGGACGCGTGGTCATGGACAACGTGCAACTGTGCACGCTGGCGGTCAGCCTCGGTGACGTCGACACCCTCATCGAGCATCCCGCTTCCATGACCCACTCCACCTACAGCGAAGAGGAACTGCGCAAGGTCCACATCGACCCCGGCATGGTGAGGCTCTCGGTGGGCCTGGAAAACGTGGAAGACATCATTGCGGATCTCCGCCGGGCCCTGGCCCTGGCGTAGTTTCATATTTTTTGCAATCCATTCTCAAATGGACATTGCCAGCGGATTGTCCCCGCTGTATGGTGGGAAAAGATCGACCCTATCCAGCATGGGTATCCTGAAACGGGGGGGCCGAGAATGAAGATTCTGATTATCGACGATGATGACCTGGTCCGTGAATATCTCGTCGAGGTTCTGCGCCGCGCCGGATACGAGGTGGATTCCGCCCCGGACGGCAAAGCGGGCGTGGAAGCCTGTCGGGGCAGCAATACCGACCTCGTGGTAACCGACATCATCATGCCCGAAAAGGACGGGATCGAGACCATCATGGACCTGCGGCGGGAGAACCCCGGCCTCAAGGTGATGGCGATCTCGGGCGGAGGACGCTCCGAACCGGAAAGCTATCTGGCGTCGGCCCGTCTGCTGGGCGCCGATTTCACCATGTCCAAGCCTTTTTCCAACCAGGACTTCCTGTCCGCCGTGGCAACCCTGTTGAACGAGGGAAAGCCCGAGGAGTAGGCCGCTAGGGCTGGGCGACGGATATACCCATCTCCTCCAGCAGGCGTTCGCCCTGTCCGAATTTCCACGTCACCCACAGCACGTAGCGGATGTCCACGCCGATGGATCGGCTGTAGGCGCGGTCCCAGGCGAAGTCGTTGATGGTCGCTTCCCAGGCCCGGTCGAAATTGAGGCCCACCACCCGTCCCCCGGCGTCCAGCACCGGGCTACCCGAACAGCCGCCGGTGGTGTCGGTGCTGTAGAGGATATCCACCGGGACGTTCCCGCCGCTAGCGGCAAACGGACCAAAATCCCTCGCGACAATCAGTTCCCGCATTCCATCCGGCGGGGCGTAGGCCGGATCACCGGTGGCCTTTTCCAGAAGTCCCTGCACCGTGGTCAACGGTTGGTACAGCACCGCATCCCGCGGGGAATAACCCTCGATGATGCCGAAGGAGAAGCGGAGGGTGCCGTTGGCGTCGGGAATGAAATCCTTGCCCAGGAATTGGCCCCGGACTTCCGCCAATGCGGCCAGCAGTGGATCTCTCAATCCCTTGCGCCGCTTTCCCTCCTCCTTGATGTGCTGGAACTCATCGTCGAGATCAGCCGCAAGATCAAGGAAGGGAATCTGCATGTCGCGCAACTGTGCGGGACTCATGGTCATGGCCTGAACCAGGAAATCCGGATCCATCAGGCGCGTATCGCTGAACAGGTGTTCGAGCAGGTCCTCGGCCTCAATCTGCCCATCCTCACCCAGCACCCGCTTCAGGCGTTCCACCTTGCGGACCTGCTTGATCTCGGCACCCCGGCGCAGCAGTTCCGCCAGGATCATCCGGTCGGCCTGGGGTTCGAAGTGTTCGGCGGCAATCTGCATACCGCGCAAGGTCTGATCCCGGTTGCGCTCCATGGAGGCGGCGTCGCGTTCGTCCTCGGGCTTTTCGCTTTCCCGGGCATTCTCCCACAGGGTCAGGGCCACACCCATGACCTCGGGACTGCGGCGCAGCCAACCGAACCACAGCTCGTACGGGGTCACCTTGCCCAGATCGGCGTAGAATTTCTCCAGTTCGGGCAGGACGTTTCCGTAGCGCCGGCGCCGATCCTTGTCGGCCCTGATGAAGTCCTGCAGCTCCTTTTCCTGGGCCTGCTTGGCTGCGATCAGGTCCAGCCGTGCAATGCCCTGCAACTTGCCGCGGTAGTTCTTGGCCGTGTTGTGCAGGCCCCTGACCCGGGAGGCCAGGGCCAGCTGGCGGTCTCTGTCCTCGGCGCCGAGAGCCTCCAGGTATTCGATCTGCCAGGTGTACCAGTCCACCGTCAGGGGCATGGTGCAGCGGTTCAGGTGGGCCAGGAAGGATGAGGAGCGCTGGCGATAGGTCCGACCGGGATAGCCGCAGGTGAAAACCGGTTCGCCGGGTTCCACACCCTGACCGGAAACCTGCAACACCCTGCGCGGCCGATAGGGAACGTTGTCCGGACGGTAGGCGGCTGGTTCGCCGTCCGGCCCCACGTAGGCTCTCATGAAGGAAAAATCCCCGGTGTGCCGCGGCCAGATCCAGTTGTCTTCCTCGCCCCCGAAATTGCCGATGGCCTGAGGCGGCGCGTAGACCAGCCGCACATCCTTGAGGTAGGTGTAGACGAACAGGACGTAACTCTTGCCCGGGACCATCTCGCTCACCTCGGCCCGCAAGCCGGGATGGGCGGCCTCGTAGTCCAAGCTGAACTGCTTCATCCGTTTTTCCACGGCGCGCGTTCGCTCTGCCGGATCCAGGTCGTCGGTGATCGACGCCAGAACCTCCTTCGACACGTCCTGGTAGCTCTGGGTGATGCGCACCGTGTAGCCCGCGGCGGGGATCTCGTCCTGGAACGAGGCGGAGGAGAAACCTTCGGCCAAGTAGTCGTGTTCGACGGTGCTGGCGTCCCGGATGGCGCGAAAACCGCAATGATGGTTGGTCAGGATCAGGCCCTGGTCCGAAACGAAAGCCCCCGTACAGCCGCCCAGTTTCACGATCCCGTCAACCAGGGCCAGCCCGTCGGGATTGAAGATGTCGGCGGCGGTGACGTCCAGCCCCGCGGCGGTCAGGTCCAACCGGCCCAGCTCGCTCATGGGAAACATGCCCTCGACAGCGTTTGCCGGAGCGGCAGCTCCCACGATTCCCAGGACCGTCACGGCCCCGGTCAAGAATGTTCGCATCAAGATTGCCCGGATCATGGGTACCCTCGCCTGGTCAGGTCAGTTTGGCGGCCATCTGCCGGAAATGCTCCAGGGAATCAGGGTTGGCCACGGCCTCGATGTTGTCAACCCCTCGGCCGGAAATGATCCGGGACACGGCCGTCTCCATGATCTTGCCGCTTCGCGTGTGCGGCAGCTCGGGCGCCGCCAGAACCAGCGCGGGCACGTGTCGCGGCGAGGCCTCGCGCCGGATGGCGTCCTTGATCCGGCGCCTCAGGAAGCGGTCGATCTTCACGCCTTCGGCGAGGACCACGAAGAGCAGAACTCTCACGTCATCCCCACGCGGCTGCCCCACGGCCAGGGCTTCGCGGATCTCGTCCATGCCCTCGACCACGCGGTAGATCTCCGCCGTGCCGATGCGCACTCCGCCGGGATTGAGGACCGTATCGGACCGCCCGTGGATGACCATGCCGCCCGGCGCGGTGATCTCCGCGAAATCCCCGTGACACCAGATTCCGTCGAATCGGTCGAAATAGGCTTTGCCGTACTTTTCGCCATCCGGGTCGTTCCAGAAACGGATCGGCATGCTGGGAAAGGCCGCGGTGCAAACCAGTTCGCCCTTGGTCCCGATCACCGGGTTTCCCTGGGGGTCGAAGACCTCCACCTTCATGCCCAGGCCCCGGCATTGCAGCTCTCCCCGCCGCACGGGCAGGACCGGACACCCCAGGGCGAAACAGGAGATGATGTCCGTGCCGCCGGAGATGGAGCTGAGCTGCACATCCTGTTTGACGTGCTCGTAGACATAGTCGAAGGATTCCGGCGCCAGGGGCGAACCGGTCGACAGGACGGCACGCAGGGCCCCCAGGTCACCCAGCTCGGCCGGTTCCAGGCCGATCTTGCGACAGGCCGCGAGCCAGCGGGCGCTGGTCCCGAAAACGGTGATGCCCTCTTCGGCCGCCATGGTCCACTGGCCTGTCGGGGGATGCATGGGGCTGCCGTCATAAAGGACAAGGGACGATCCGCTGGCCAGGCCCGAAACCAGCCAGTTCCACATCATCCAGCCGCAGGTCGTGAAATAGTAGAGACGATCCCCGGGGCCCAGATCGCAATGCAGCTGGTGCTCCTTGAGGTGCTGCAGGAGCGTGCCGCCCGCGCTGTGGATCATGCACTTGGGCAAGCCGGTGGTGCCGGAGGAGAACATGATGAACAACGGGTGATCGAAGGGCAGACGGGCGAAAGGCACCGCAGCGTCGGGGTCGCCGTAATCCTCCCAGACCGTCGCCCCGGGCAAGGGACGCACCTCGGATTGGGGATATGCGGCCTGCACGATCCTCTCCAGGGAAGTCAGATTGGCCTGCAGGTGGGCCAGCGTTTCCCAATTGTCGAAAACCGCGTCGCCGAAGAGGTATCCCCGGCTGGCGAACAGCACCCGGGGCTCGATCTGCCCCAGGCGGTCCATCACGCCCTGCGGGCCGAAGTCGGGAGAACAACTGGACCACACGGCCCCCAGCATGGCCGCGCCCAGCATGGCCGCTATGGTCTCGGGGATGTTCGGCATCAAACCCGCCACCCGATCGCCAGGCCCGATGCCGTCGGCCAACAGGCCCGCCGCGATGCGGGTCGCTTCCCCACGCAGGCGATCCCGGGTCCAGACCTCGCGCCGGCCATCCTCGGCCCGGAAAACCAGAACTTCATCCCCACCATCGCCCTGCAACAAGTTTTCGGCGAAATTCAACCGCGCATCGGGGAACCAGCGCGCACCCGGCATGGGCCCGGGGTCCTCCAGCACCACCTCACCCGGCCCGTCACCCACCACGCCGCAGAACTCCCAGATATGACGCCAGAAAGCCGCGCGATCGGTCACGGACCATTCATGGAGGGTAGCGTAGTCGGCGAACTCCAGCCCCTCCTCGCGCCGCAGCTTCTCCTGGAACGCCGTCAACCTGGCGGCGGCGATTCGCTCTTCCGGTGGAATCCACAGGACGTTGTCCGGCTGCCGACTCACGTCGCCTCCGTGCGGGCGGGCAGGACGCGTCCGGTGACCTCGCCGAAGCCCAGCCTCAGGCCGTCCTTCTCGCACAACGCCGACATGGTCACCCGGTCACCGTCGGCCAGGAACTTGCGCTTGCCTCCACTGGGCAGCGCGATGGCCTCGGTCCCGCGCCACGTGATTTCCAGCAGGGAACCGTAGCTTCCCTTGTCGGGACCGCTGATGGTACCGGAGGCCAGCAGATCTCCCGTGCCCAGATTGCAGCCGGTGCAGGTGTGGTGGGCGAGCTGCTGGGCCATGGTCCAGTACAGATGCTTGAAGTTGCTCCGGCAGATGGTCAGGGCTTCTTCCTGGCCGCTCGCGGTCAGATCCACCTGCAGATCGATGTCGAAGGTGCGGCGCTGCTTTTCCCGCAGGTAAGGCAACGGCTCCGGGTCCTGCTCCGGCGCCGCGCACGCAAAGGGGGCCAGGGCGTCGATGGTCACGACCCAGGGGGAAATGCTGGTGGCGAAATTCTTGGCGTTGAAGGGGCCCAGGGGCTGGTACTCCCATTTCTGGATGTCCCGCGCGGACCAGTCGTTCACCACCACGAGGCCGAAGATCCGGTCCCAGGCATCGTCCACGCTCACCGGATCGCCCAGCGCGTTTCCCCCGGCCACCAGAAAACCCATCTCCAGCTCGAAGTCCAGCAGACGGCTCGGGCCGAATCCAGGCACGGTGCCGTCGGCGGCGACGGTCTGACCGCAGGGCCGGACGATGTCCGTTTCCGAAACGACCACCGAACTGGCCCGACCGTGGTAACCCACCGGCATGTGCAGCCAGTTGGGCATCAGGGCTTTTTCCTTGCCGCGAAACATGATCCCGACGTTGGTGGCGTGCTCGCGGGAGGAGTAGAAATCGGTGTAGTCACGGATCATGACCGGCATGTGCATGGTCACCGAGTCGGCCGGCAACAAGGCCCGCCGGCGCAGGCTCTCGTCGTCGCGCAGGGTGGGCTCGGTCTCGCGCAGCAGACCGTGGATGAGGATTCGCACCAGGCGCCGATTATCGGCCGGTTGCTCCATGAAGGCGTTCAGCCAGGGCTGGCTGAAGATTCCGTGCGGCAGGCCGGCCGCTTCCAGCAACCCCATATCGGCGATGATGGAGAGGTCCAGCACATGGTCGCCGATGCGCACCCCCACCCGCGGGGATTCCCCCGCCGAGGGGCTGAAGATGCCGTAGGGCAGGTTATAGAGGGGAAAGTGCGAAGCTTCGGGAACGGGCACGAAGGAGCGGGCATCGGAATCGAGAACGGCTTCCATGACAATCCTTTGCTGCAGGCCGGATGATCGTCAGATCAGGCCCAGATCCTGGAGATCGGCCACCGGCTCGGCGAAGGAGCAACTGCCGAAGCCATGGAGGTAACGACGCAGTTCGGCGATGCGATCTCCGGACAATTCGTGGTTCCGCCAGGCGAATCCCCGGCTGGAAAACTCAAAAGCCTCGGGGTCGGTCTCGGCCACGCAGGCGACAAGGTCGGCGCCCATCAGGCCATCGTGAGCCAGCATACCCGCCCCGAAGACATTCAGGAAGCCATGCATCATGACCGGCGGCGCCTCGGCCCGATGCCGCACCGGATGATGCAGGCCCGCGGTGAATTTCAAGGCCAGTCCGTGCCGGGCACAGGCGGCCAGGACCTCGGCGACACGCTCCGCTTCGGGAAAAATCTCCGGGGTCACTCCCCCGGTGCGCAACTTGGCGGCCAGGCGGGGCGGGTTTTCGGCCCGGTCCTCGGATGCTCCCCGGTAATCGGCCGCAGCCCGTACGATGGCCGCAGCCACCAGGTCCGGGTCGGCGGCGGGCGGGATTTCCAGATAAGCGGTCTGCACGTCGAACCCCGCGGCGACCACCTTAGCCAGCATCTCGGCCAGGTAGGCTTGCAAGGCGGGGGTCTCGGCACAGACCTGCGCCGGGAGGGGAAGTTCCAGGGTCTCGATCCCCGCCGATCCCGCCTGCCGGGCCTCGAAATCCCGCACCAGTTCGCCTTGTTTCTTCAAGACGGCCAGGCTCTCATCCACCCCGTCGCGACTTCCGGCCAGCACGGAATAGAGCCTCGTGCCGGTAATTCCCGTCTCGGCCAGGACGCCGTCCAGTTCGGGCAACCGGCCCGCCGGCACGATGAAGCGGCCCAGCATCCAGGCAGCGGGGTCGGCCAACCAGCGACCGTATTCCTTCACGGCCGGGGCCATGTCCAGGCCTGCAGGGGGAAACAGTCCCGCGTAATCGACCAGGGAGGCCATGAAGGTGCGAACCGTCTGCTTCACCGGTCGTCCTCCTCCAGCCAGGACCGCCCGTAGGTGGAAACCTCACAGGGGAGGGCCTCGGCGGCAACGGTCATGGGGGCGAAAGTGTCGATCATCACCGCGAGTTCGTTGGTCTCCTTGGCCCCGATGGACGCCTCGGTGCGGCCGGGCTGGGGCCCGTGGGGCAACCCGTCCGGATGCAAAGTCAGCGAGCCTTCGGCGATGCCGCTGCGGCTCATGAACTCGTCGTTGCAGTAGTAGAGGATCTCGTCCGTCATAACGTTGGAATGGTTGTAGGGCGCGGGCACCGCCTCGGGATGGAAGTCGTACAACCGCGGCACGAAGGAACAGACCACGAACCCGTCGCCGGCGAACGTCTGGTGCACCGGAGGCGGCTGGTGCAGGCGGCCCACGATGGGCTCGAAGTCGTGGATGTTGAAGGCCCAGGGGTAGTAGCACCCGTCCCAGCCGATGGTGTCGAAGGGGTGGTGATCCAACACGACCCGATGGCACACCTCGGAGCGGCGAATGATGACCTCGAATTCCCCGGTCTCGTCGTGCACCTCCAACTCATGCGGCGGTCGGATGTCCCTTTCGCAATAGGGGCTGTGCTCCAGGAGCTGCCCGTGACGGTTGCGGTAACGGTCGGGGGTGCGCAGGTGCCCCGTGCTCTCCATCACCAGGTGGATCTGCGCCCCGCCGTCGGGGACCAGGCGGTGGATGATGCCCCGAGGGATGACGAGATAGTCACCGGGGCCATAATCCAGAACGCCGTACTGCGACTCCAGGCGACCCGCGCCGCGGGTGATGTAGAGGAGTTCGTCGGCGGCGGCGTTGCGGTAGAAGAAGGCGTCGGCCTGGGCGGGCTTGCTCAGGAACAGGGCGATGTCCCGGTTGAAAACCAGACAGGCTCGGTCGCGCACCGGGCTGGGCCCGCAGGCCAGTTCGTGGGTGCGCAGGTGACGCATGCCCCAGCGCGCTTCCGGGTCCGCTTCCGGGGTCCGCGGATTGCGCCAGGCCACCTCAACCGAGCGGACGGTGGTGGGGCGTCGGATGGAGTAGAGCAGCGACTGGAGGCCGGTAAACCCGAGGTTCCCCATGAGGTGCTCGTAGTAGATCCCCCCGTCGGGATTGGGGAAGACCGTGTGGCGCTTGGGAGGAATCCGACCCAGCCGGTGGTAGAAAGGCATGGCTGTGACTCCGTCCGGTTAGAGATTCCCGCGCAGGGCCTGCTCCTGCTCGATGGTCTCGAACAGCGCCTTGAAGTTGCCCTTGCCGAAGCTGTTGCTGCCGCGGCGCTGGATGATCTCGATGAACAGGGTGGGACGATCCTGCACCGGCCGCGTGAACAACTGCAGCAGGTAACCCTGGTCGTCGCGGTCCACGAGAATGCCCAGGTCCCGCACGCGGTCGCGGTCCTCGCCGATCTCGCCCACGCGATCCCAGAGGTTACCATAATATCCCCGGGGAACGGTCAGGAACTCGACCCCGTTGGCCCGCAGTGCGGTGATGGCGGCCAGAATGTCGTCGCAGGCCAAGGCGATGTGCTGCACCCCGGCGGTCACGTTGGCGTCGATGTATTCCTGGATCTGGCTCTTGCGCAAGCCGTCGGCCGGCTCGTTGAGGGGAAATTTCAGGACCCGGTCCGCGGAGGCGACCACCGTGCTGCGCAAGGCTGTGTATTCGGTGGAGATATCCTTGTCGTCGTAGGAGACGAACCGGCCCAGACCCAGGGTGCGGTCGTACCAGTCCACCCACCGCTCCATCTGGCGGTCCTCCACGTTGCCGACGATGTGATCGATGAAGGTCAACCCGGTGGGGATGCCCCGCACCTCGCATGGCGCAAAACCGGGCAGGAAGCCCGGATAATCCCGGCGCTGCACCATGGTGTGCAGGACCTCGCCGAAGGTCCGGATGGTGGCCGTCCGGACGGTCCCCGCGGCGTCCTGATGGTCACGGGGAGGAGCTTCGCCGACGGCCCCGCCCGCGACGGCGTGAGCGTAGGCCGCATCCACGTCCGCGACCTCCAGGGCGATGTCCCGCACGCCGTCTCCGTGCAGGGTCAACCAGTTGTTCAGGGAATCGAGGTGGTGCAGAGGCGTCGTCAAGATCATCCAGATGTCCCCTTGGCGCAGGACATAGGAAGCCCGGGTCGGGTCCCCGGTCTCGGGTCCCCGGTAGGCGACCTGGTCGAAACCGAAAGCCTTGCGGTAGTAGTAGGCCGCCTGTTTGGCGTTTCCCACCACCAGTTCCACATGATGGACCTTTCCCACGAGCTGCTCCATGCACCTTCTCCCGGAATGACGTGAATTCGGACAAAGTTATACCTTTAATTCCAGCAGGTGGTTTTGTCAACCTGGCCTTGCCCTGGGCAACTCCGGCAGGCACCATGCGCAGGAGGCATCCGGCGATCAATCCCACCGACGGACGGAAACCTGTTGCGCCAAAGAATCAAAACCCGGTTGCAGGCCCGCCTCGGCATCGCCCCGTTCGAGATGAAGACCGTCCTCCTCGCGGCCCTGCTCTACTACCTGTTGCTGAGCAGCTACTACATTCTGCGGCCCCTGCGCGAGGAAATGGGCCTGGCCGGCGGCGTGGAAAACCTGCCCCGGCTCTTCATGGGCACCCTGGTGGCCATGGCCCTGGTGGCGCCCCTGGTAGGCTGGCTGGTCCGGCGTTATTCCCGTGAGGTTTTCATCCCGGTCTCCCTGCGCTTCTTCGCCTTGAACCTGGTGGCCTTTTTCGTGGCCGTGAAGCTGGGCGAAGATCAACCGAGCATGCTCACCGGCCGCATCTTCTACGTGTGGGTCAGCGTCTTCAACCTGTGCGCGGTTTCCCTGTTCTGGGCCTTCATGGCCGATGGCTTCGGCTACGACCGCAGCCGCCGACTCTTCGGCCTGGTGGCCGCCGGGGGAACCCTCGGAGCCATCGGCGGCAGCGGGACGACCAGCCTGTTGGTGGGCGTCGTCGGCCGGCCCAACCTCATGCTGCTGAGCGCCTTGCTGCTGGAACTGGCCGTGCGCTGCGTGGGCGCGATGGTGAATGAATTCCGGGTCCTCAATCCCACAGTTCCACCGGCGGCCCGGGACTCGGGTGATGGCGGAATCCTGGCCGGCATCACCCGCACCGCCCGCTCACCCTATCTGCTGGGTATCAGTTCCTACATCTTCTTCTACAGCCTCACCTCCACCTTCCTCTACTTCGAACAGGCCCGGATCGTCGCCGCCGAAATCAGCGGGCGCGAGGCCCGCGCAACGGTCTTCGGATTGATCGACCTGTTGACCAACGTCCTGACTCTCGGCTGCCAGCTCCTGGCCACCGGTCGCTTGCTGCGCCGGCTGGGCGGCGGCCCCGTCCTGGCCTTGTTACCCGTCATCACCGCGAGCGGATTCGTGGTCCTGGGCGCCTGGCCCACCCTGACGGTGCTGGTGGCCTTCCAGGTGCTGCGGCGTTCCGGCAACTACGCCCTGGCCAAGCCGGCCAGGGAGACACTGTTCACGGTGGTGGGGCGGGAGGACCGCTACAAGGCCAAGAACTTCATCGACACCTTCGTCTATCGCGGCGGAGACGCCCTGGGCGCAGGCCTGTCATCCCGGCTGATTCCGGCCGTCGGCGCCGCCTGGGTCGCCGCTCCCGCCGCTGTGGTGTGGGCGGGCATCTCCCTGGCCCTGGGCAGGCGGCAAAAGAAACTCGCCGCCGAAGCGGATCCCGAAAAAACCGCATCCGGGTTTTAAATCCACCGTAAAGTCGAACACCTCTGCGGCCGATAATTCCGGCCAGGACACTGAGCCAACGAAAGGGTTGTCATGATGGACATGCGCAACAGGCCCCGGAAGAATACCCCCCACAGCGTCAAGGCCGTGGACGAGGAGAACGGGCGGGCCATCGGACGGATCGTCGATATCACCTGTGACGGCATGATGGTCGTAGCCGACACACCCAAGACCCCCGGACACCGACTGAACATCCGCATCCACTTGCCGGGTATGGTTCAAAACCGCTCCGAGATGATCCTCATGGCCGAAACGGTTTGGTGCAACCAGGATCAGAATCCGCGGTTTTTCCGCATCGGGTTCAAGTTCGTCAACGTTTCAGGTGAAGAGGGATACCTGCTGGAAGAGGTCCTGCACCGGTTCAGTCTGGTGGGCTGACCGGCCCCTCGCCCGGTCTCCCGCTTCCGTCGGGGTCGCCATTGCGGCGGCCCCGTCCTGCTTGGGCATCGTGATCCGGCATCAAAGAAAAAGAAAAACCTCGTTGGCCCTGGAAAACCAGGAAGTTAAGCTGCGTTTGCCAAAACAATAGCTTAACCAACGAGGTGAGCCGGATGATGCCACAAGGGAT
>Ga0100380_10000550_pt1 | contig 41713 bp, 40 predicted proteins | sample CryGeymeta201504_FD_80417 | JGI IMG/M metagenome (GOLD analysis project Ga0100380, IMG submission 80417) | Groundwater microbial communities from Crystal Geyser aquifers in Utah, USA - Crystal Geyser metaG 2015-04 | ecosystem: Environmental > Aquatic > Deep subsurface > Groundwater | place... | reverse complement strand
GCCCGGCGGCTGCTCGGCCCGGACTGGATGGCGGAGTATCTGGAGCGGGCGCGCAAGGGCGGGATCGAGCGCGTCCTGCTCTGAGCGCGGCTACTCGGCGGCGGGCTCGACCGGAGGCGCTTCCTTCGGCTCGCTGCGGGATCGATGCTTCCGGTGCTTCTTGCTGCGCCGGTAGCGATCCGGGTTGAGCACGAACCACAGCAGCAATCCGAGCGCGGCGCCGACCGCGAGCCAGGGGGCGATCCGGTCCAGTTCCAGCTCCTCCGGATTGGAGGCGAGGTGGACCATCAGCGCGATGGCGCCGGCGAACGCCGTGGTCAGGGTGACCACGGTCACCAGGACGGCATAGCGCACGGTGCGGCTCGTAACTTTCCTGTCTGCCACGGCGATTCCCGGAAGCGGCGTCGGCCCGGCCTCGGGGCGAGGCGGCGCGCAGCCGCAATGTAATCCGGGCGCGGCCCGAGGTCAATCGAGGCGGTCGCGCGCGCGTGCATTGCGTCGCACCGCCGGAGCTGCGGTGCAGGCGCACCGGGGCCGGGCCGAATCGTCGTCGCGCCGTCGGGCGCGTCCGCCGATGAAACGCCCGGTCAGCGCGCGACGAGCACGGCGCAATGCGCGTGGTGCAGGACCTGCTTCGCGACCGAACCGACCAGCCAGTGCCCCATCAGTCCCTTGCCGCGATGGCCGAGCACGATCAGGTGCGCGCCCCAGTGTTCCGCCGTCATGACGATATGCTCGGCCGGATGGCCGCTGACGACTTCGACCGCGTGTTTGAGGCTGCTGCCGGCCAGCCGATCCCTGATGGGTTTGAGGACATGCTGGTAGTGCCTGCGCGAGTTTTCCAGCACCGCTTCGGTCTCCACTTCGTCGCCGAACTCGGGTGGCCGCGCCACTGCCAGCACCTTCAATTCGGCGCCGTATCTGGCGGCGAGATCGAGCGCGAGATCGAAGGCTTTGTTGGCCGCGTCGGAACCGTCGTAGGCCACGAGTATCTTTTCGAACATGACGTGCGCCTCCTATGCGGACGTGCCCTTTTCCGCGCCGCGCAGCAGGTGCCGGGGCAGGAAGAAGGCGTTGGCGATGAGCGTGGGTACCACGGCGCTGGCGACGACCGCCGCCACCAGTGCCGAGTATTGCGCCTGATCGACGATCCGGTGGCCCAATCCGAAAAGTGCCGAGATGGTGCCGAAGGTCAGGCCGGTGGACATCAGGAGCGTGGTGTAGACCCCTTCCTGTTTTGGGGACCCGTAGGCGCGGGTGACCGGATAGACGCCGAGGACCTTGGTGACCATCTTTCCGATCAACAGGACGAAAAAGGCCGCCGGGGCCGCGACGAGTGCCGGCAGCGAGACCAGCGAACCGGCGCGGATGAAGTAGAAGGGCGTGAGCAGCCCGAAGGTCAGCGTGCGCAGCCGGCGGATCAGCGCGTGGTCCTTGCCCACCGTGCCCGCCAGCACCATGCCGAGCAGATACGCCGGCAACACCGCCTCGCTGTCGGCCCAGGTGGCCAGCGCGCCCATGCCGAACAGGGTAAACATCAGGAACTTGGCTTCGAGTTCGGAAGGCCGGCCGCCGTAGCGCTTGAAGAAGCGCGGCACGATCCAGGGCAGGACGAAGAAGGCGATCGCGCCGGCGCCGGCCAGGAACTTGATCCAGGTAGCATCGCCCGCCAGCAGGGCGCTGCCCAGCGCGGCGCCGATCAGCAGTTGGGCGATGGTGCCGACGACGATCTCGGAGAGCGCCGTGGCGATCCGCAGCCAGATCGACAGCAGCGAGGCGAGCAGGGCCAAGCCCAGCCACAGGGCGGCCTGCGCCCAGATTACCGCCATGTCTGCCAGCCCTGCCGCGACAGCGTGATCACGCGGCGATTCTGCCACAGCAAGCGCGAAAGCGCCGATTTCCCGAGCACGCTGCGCACCCGTGCATCGCGTCGCACCGCCGCAGCCGGGGGGCGCGGCTCAACCTTTGCGGGCGCGCGCCGTTATCGGGTGTGATGCGAGGCGGTGAGGCGGCATGACGACGGATTCCTGCGATCTGTGCGGTTCCGAAGGTGGCGAGCCGATCTGGCGCGATGCGCGGCTACGCATCGTGCGCGTGGCCGACCCCGATTATCCAGCCTATTGCCGCGTGATCTGGAACGGCCACGTGCGCGAGATGACCGATCTGTGTCCGGCCGATCGCACCCATCTGATGAACGTGGTGTTCGCGGTGGAAGCGGCGCTGCGCTGCCTGGCCGGGGTCGAGAAGATCAACCTGGCGAGCTTCGGCAACCTCACGCCCCACGTGCACTGGCATGTCGTCGCGCGCACTCCGGGCGACCGCCATTTTCCCGAGCCGCTCTGGGGGGCAGCCCGCGCTCGCGGCGCGCCGGTGCGCATCGAGGTTTCCGTGGAACTGCTGAAACAGACCGTTCGGCGTGCGCTCGCCAGGCTGCCGAAGGAGTGAGGGTGCGCGATGCCGGAAGCATTCGCCCAGAGGATTCCGAGGCCGCCGGCCTTTGTCGACGCGCAGGATTGCCGCCGCTGGCTCGCCGCGCTCTCAGGGGAGCATCCGGCGCGCGCTCATGCGGCGCTGGTCGCTGAATCGAACCTGCTGAACGCGCAGCCGCTGGCACCGGACGAGCGGCTTCGAATCCTGGAACTGCTGCGCGAGGCGGCACACCGCGCATGCAGCGAGGCGGCGCGGCGGTTCGCCGGGCGCGCCCTGCCGCTTGCCGCTTCGGAGAAGGCCGCATTCGATGCCAATGTCGCGCTGGCCCGCGCGCTTGCGAAGGGATACGCGATCTGCCTGGAGGCCGGGGCGCCCGGACAGTCGCGCGCGCCGGGCGAGGCGGCCCTCGCGGCACAGCGCTCGCTCGCGACGCTCGCCTGGGAACAGCTCGATGCCTGCCGCACCGGCATCGAGTCGGCCCCCTCCTTCTGGCGCGCCGCGCACCGCATCTATTCGGCTGCGGAGGCGCTCGGCGTAGCGGAGGACGCGGTCGAAGACCCGCTGTTCGACGAGCGCGCCGCCAGCCCCGCCGCGGTCTATGCCTATGTGCTGCTGCTCCACCGCTGCGATGCGCACGAGCTGGAGCCGTCCGAATTCGAGAGCGCGCGTCGCCACCTCGCCCGCTGGAGCCGGCACTTGAAGTTCTCGGCTTCTCCACCGCCGTTCTTCCGGCTGCCTCCGCTGGTGGTCGATTGTGCGGGCTCCCGGCCGCCGAGCCAGGTTCCGCCGCAGGCGGGCCGGCTGCGCTACCTCGACACGGCGCCGCTCGCGGCCAAGCTGAAGCGGCGGCTCCAGGCGACCGCGGACGGCGCGGCGCGGGCGACGCACGCGCCGGAGCCGGGGTTCTGGCGCCACCTCTACGAGCATTGCTGCAAGGGTGCGCTCGTGCGGCTGCCCGCTTCGGGCAAGGTGGGCGGGGACTGCAGGCTCGTGACCGGACTGGACGCAGCACACTACTACCTCTCGGGCAGGAAGCCGTTTCGCGAGCCCATCGATGAAGCCACTCTGGCGAGCTGGGAGGTGGAGAAGATCGCCACGCTGCGCATGCTCGCGCCGCGGGTCGAGAACGGCTTCAGCCGCAGCCGCGGTTTCCAGGTCGAGACCTGGCAGCTCATCGAGGCCTCCGGGGGCGAACTCACGCTTTTCCGTCCGCCCGATGCGCCGGGCCGGCTGGGCCGCGGCCAGCTCGTCGCCATCAAGGGACCGCCGGACGAGGCTTACGTGCTGGCACGCGTGCACTGGGTTCGGCTCGATGCGCAGGGAGCCACTCTTGCGCGCGTGCGCAGGATCCCGGGAACCCCGCGGCCCGCTGCCATTCGCGTCGCGCCCGCGGCGCGCGCGGACGGGCAGTGGCGTCCCGGTTTCGTGGTGACCGGCGGCGCTACGCCCAGCCTGGTCGGGCCGCGGGGCGCGTTTCGTCCCGGAGACGTGATCGATCTGCTCGACAACGGCCGCCGCAGTGTTAAGCTAACGGCATTTCTCGAACGCGGCATCGACTTCGAACGAGGAAGCCTCGGATCGCCATGAACATGCCTGTCCCGCCGCTCGGCATCGACTCCCGCGACCCGCAGCAATGCATGGCGCTGGTGGCCGCGTTGCCCCTCACCCGGCCCGCCCGGGTGCAGGAGAGCCTCACGACCCTGCTCCAGGGCCTGGCGGTCGCGCCACCACCCGCCGCGAGCTATCTGCAAATCCTGGAGATGACCCGTCCGGCCATGGCCTTCGTGCAGGAGTCACTCGCCGCGCGCTATGCCGGCCGGCCGCTGGTGCCCGGCAGCGGCGAGGACGACAGCCTCGATCGCGTCGTACGCCTGTGGAATCTGATGGCGAATGCCTACGCGCAGGTGGCCAGCCTCGGCGGGGAGCGCGCCGAGATCCAGAGCCGCCTCGCGCTGATCTGCCAGCGCTGCGTGCACTACGCAGGCAAACGCATCGTCGAGTACTACTCGGCCCGGCGCGAGGTGCCAAAAGGCCATTGGAGCGATCTGTTCGGCTATTACGCGAGTGCCGAGGAATGGGGAATCGCCGAGCAGCCGGTCGCCGAACCGCTGAACGAGTTCAGCCATTCGCAGAGCTGCGCCCAGGCGCTCGCCGCGGTGCTGCTCACCGAGCTGGGCAACCCCTACAGCCGCTCGCCGCGCGAGCTCGGCTGGCTCGTCGCCTGGAGCCAGCGATTCTCGTTGTTCGCCGAGCTGCTTTCCGCGGACTCGCAGACCGACCCGCGCGCGTATGCCGTCGATCTGGCGGCGGATTGCGGCCCGCGTCCGCTTCAGTTCCTGACTGCGGGCCCGGGTCTTCGCCATCTCGCGACGGCTCGGCTGACCGCAGAGATGCACCGCGTCGCGGCCCAGCTCAAGGCGAAGAGCGCACCCGCCGAGCTCGGCCTGGGCGAGACCGCGTTCGAACCGTACGCCGGCCGGCTGCTGGTGAGCCTGTTCCGCCCCTGGTGCGTGGCGTCCAACCCGCGGCGTTTCCAGCGCCATGCGGTCGCTGCGGGCGCGACTGCCGAAGTCTGCCACGGTTTCGAGGCGATCCATTATTTCGTCAGCGGTGCCGAGTTCGTCCAGCCTGCCCATGTCAGGATCTACTCGCGCAAGGAGTTCGAGACGATCGCCACCTTCCGCCATCAGGTCGATCCCGGGCGGCCGCTGCATGTGCAGGAGGCCCAGGTGGAGTACGCGACCGAGAAGTGGGAGGTCGCGGACGAATCGATTTCCGGCTTCCGCCTGCACCGAAGCGGGCCCGGCGAGGGCATCCAGCACGGACAGTTGCTGGGCATCCAGGCGCCCGGATGCGAGCGCTTCCTGCTGTGCGTGGTGAGCTGGCTCATGTACGAGGCCTCGGGCGGTCTGCGCGCCGGGGTGCGGGTGCTGCCCGGCGTGCCCGAGGCGGTCTCGGTGCGGCGGCTGGGGCCGGCGGTTTCGCACTCGGAGCCCTATGTGCGCGCCTTCCGGCTGCCCGAGATGCCCGCGCTGAAGGAACCCGCCTGCCTCGTGCTGCCGAAAGGCTGGTTCGAGCCCGAGCGCGTGCTCGATCTGTACATCGAGCGCACCCTGGAAGCGCGGCTCGAAAACGCGCTGGACCAGGGCTTCGACTTCGAACGGGTCAGCTACGCGCTTGCGCACCCGGCGCAGGCGTGCGAACCCGCGAGGGCGGAAAGCGGGCGCTGAAACGGCTGCCCGCGCCCGGCGTGCTCTCGATTTCGAGCCGGGCCTGATGGCGGGCGAGGACGTGCTTGACGATCGCCAGCCCGAGGCCGGTGCCGCCGGTGTCGCGCGAACGGCCCTGGTCGACGCGGTAGAAGCGCTCCGTCAGTCGCGGCAGGTGACGGGCCTCGATGCCGATGCCGTTGTCCTCGATGCTGAGCAGCCCCGAACCGTCTTCCAGCAGGCGCCATCGCAGGGCGACACGTCCGCCCTCGGGCGTGTAGCGCACGGCATTCGAAGCGAGATTCGCCAGTGCGCTGCGAAGCTCAGAACGGCTGCCGAGCAGCCGCGCCGCTTCGCCGGCCTCGATCTCGATCCCATGGCGCCCGCTGGAGAGCGCGGCTGCCTCGCGGCCGACCTCGGCGAGCAGTTCCGCCACTTCGACTTCTTCGTCCAGCGCGGGCGGAGCAGCGGATTCGATGCGCGCGAGCGTCAGCAGATCTTCGATCAGGCGCTGCATGTGACGCGCCTGTTCCAGAGCGAGGCCGACGAAGCGTTCCGCCTGCCCCGGCTCGAGAGCGGGCAGGTTTTCGGCGAGCGTTTCCAGGAATCCACCCACCACGGTGAGCGGCGTCTTGAGCTCGTGAGAGACGTTGGCCACGAAATCGCGGCGCATGTTCTCGAGCGCGACGATCTGGGTGATGTCGCGCGAAACGAGAAGGCGTCGCTCGGACCCGAAGGGCACGACCTGCAGCGACAGGCGCTGGCCCGGAATCCGGGTGCTCTCCAGGGCGAGCGGTGCGCCGAAGTCTGCATTGCGCAGGTAGCCGACGAAATCCGGCTGGCGGACCAGGTTGGTGACCGGAACACCGCGATCTCGCCTGCGGTCCAGCCCGAAATGCGATTCGGCGGTCCGGTTCATCCACTCGATGGCGTCCCCGCCCGCGAGCACGATCACGCCGTCCGGCATGGCATGCGCTGCGTCCGTGAAACGCGCCAGCGCGGCGGCGAGTTCATTGCGGGTGCGCTGCGCGCTCCGGGCGCGGCGGGCGAGCGCCGAGAACGTCTCGCCCCAGACGCCCGAGGCGTCCGGCGTCGCCGCACCCTGCGGCCCGCCGAGCCAGCGCCGCAGGCGGGCGAGATGGCGCAGTTCGATCAGCCAGGCCGCCGCCAGGGCGATGACGATCGCCGCCAGCGCAGCGCGCGCTCCGCCCGCCAGCCACGCCGCGAGAGCGAGCATGCCGATCACGCCGGTGCGCGCCAATGCGCCCAGCCATACGGGGTTCATGCCCGATCAGTCCGAGGCCGAGACGCGATAGCCCGCACCCCGCACGGTCTGGATGAGACGGTCGCAGGCGCTCGCCTCGAGCGCCGCGCGCAGCCTGCGGATATACACATCCACCGTCCGCTCGTCGATGAACACCTCGTTGCCCCACACCGCGTCGAGGAGCTGCGCGCGAGTGTGCACTCGCTCCGCGCGGCCCATCAGGTGATGCAGCAGGCGATACTCGGTCGGCGCGAGGGTAACCTCGCGCCCGCCCGCCGTGACCCGCCGGCTGGCCGGATCCAGCCGCAGCCGCCCGATCTCGATCGGTCGCTCGTCGCCTCCGGGCGCCCGCCGGCGGAGCACCGCGCGGACGCGGGCGACGAGCTCGCGCGGGCTGAAGGGCTTCGCCACGTAGTCGTCGGCGCCGGTCTCCAGACCGAGGATGCGGTCGCCTTCGCTTGAGCGGGCAGTCAGCATGATGATGGACAGGTCGCGGTGACGGGGGTCGGCGCGCAGCCTGCGCGCGAGATCGATCCCGGACATGCCGGGTAGCATCCAGTCGAGGATGAGCAGCTCCGGGACCGACTCGCGGATGCGCGCAGCCGCCTGCACGGCGTCGGCGGCCTCGATGATCCGGTAACCCGCGCGGCCCAGGTTGAACGCGACCAGCTCGCGTACCGCCGCGTCGTCTTCGACGATCAGGATGGTCGCGGCCATCTGCGCCGTCCGTCCCTCCGGTCCGCTGTCCTCATTCGGGTATGATACCCGGCCACGCATCGCCAGGAGGAAGCATGGCCGGCCTCGACAGGAAGACTCCGATCCCGACCGAGATCAAGCTGCATCAGAGCTCGCGCGTGATGGACCTGACGTTCAGCGACGGCAGGCAGTTCAGCCTGCCGTACGAACTGCTGCGCGTGTATTCGCCCTCGGCGGAGGTGCGCGGCCACGGCCCTGGCCAGGAAGTGCTCCAGACCGGCAAGCGCGACGTCGAGATTGTGAGCGTCGAACCGATGGGCAACTACGCGATCAAGCCGGCATTTTCCGACGGCCACGACACGGGCATCTATTCCTGGGACTACCTGTATCTGCTCGGCGAACACCAGGAAGAGCTCTGGCAGGAGTACCTGCGCCGCATCGAGAGCGCGGGCGCGAGTCGCGAGGTAGCGACGCCCGCTGCCGCCCCTGCAGGGGGCTGTGGCCACCACTGAGCGGGCAGCGGCGAGACGAATGAGCGATCCGACCACCCATTTCGGATACGAGCAGGTTCCGGTGCCGGAAAAGGCGCGCCGGGTCGCCGGCGTGTTTTCCTCGGTCGCGTTGCGCTACAACCTGATGAACGACCTGATGTCGTTCGGCCTGCATCGTCTCTGGAAGGCGTTCGCGATCGAGATCGCCGCGGTGCGCCCGGGCGACCGGGTGCTCGACGTCGCCGGTGGCACTGCCGATCTCGCCCGCGCGCTCGCGCGCAGGGTGGGGAAATCGGGCGAGGTGTGGCTCACGGACATCAACCGCGAGATGCTCGCGAGCGGGCGCGACCGCCTGTTCGACGATGGACTCCTGATGCCGGTCGTGCAGTGCGATGCGGAGCACCTGCCCTTCCCGCACGCATACTTCGACTGCGTCACGGTGGCGTTCGGCCTGCGCAACATGACTCACAAGGATCTGGCGCTCTCCGAGATGAGGCGGGTCCTGCGCCCGGGCGGGCGGGCGCTGGTGCTCGAGTTCTCGCGCGTATGGAAACCGCTCGAGCCGTTGTACGACCTTTATTCGTTCAAGGTGCTGCCTTGGCTGGGCCGGCGGGTGGCGCACGACGAGGCGAGCTACCGCTATCTCGCCGAGTCGATCCGCATGCACCCCGACCAGGCCGCGCTCAAGTCGATGATGGAACGAGCGGGCCTGGAGCGCGTCGAATACTTCAATCTGAGCGCGGGCGTCGTTGCGCTGCACCGGGGCTACCGGCTCTGATCATCCATTCCACGGGAGGGAAAGTCATGAAACGGATTCTCGCAGTACTCGCCGTCGCATTCCTCGGTCTGGGCATCGCCGCCACGGATGCGGATGCGAGGCGTCTGGGCGGGGGTCGGTCGTTCGGCATGCAGCGCGACATGAACCGCCAGGCCGCGCCGGCCGCGCCCGTGCAGCGCGCGGCACCCGCGCAGGCGCCGGCGGGCAAGCCTGCGCTGCCGGCCGCGGGAGCGTCGAGATGGCTCGGCCCGCTCGCGGGTCTGGCGGCCGGCCTCGGGCTGGCCGCACTGATGTCCCATCTCGGACTGTCGGAGGCGTTCGGATCCTTCCTGCTGATCGCGCTGCTCGCTGTTGCGGCGATCTTCGTGGTGCGGATGCTGGTGCGGCGCTCGCAGCCCGCGCGTCCGCTGCAGTACGCCGGGGCCGGAGCTGCCGGCGGCGGTCTCGAACCGCAGCTTGCCACGGGTGCGGTATCCGCCGCCGGGGCCCGCGCGGCTCCGGAAGGCTTCGACGCCGAAGGCTTCGCGCGGCAGGCCAAGGTCAATTTCCTGCGTCTGCAGACCGCGAACGATGCCGGAAATCTCGACGACATCCGGGAGTTCACCACGCCGGAGATGTTCGCGGAGATCCGGCTGGAGCATCAGGAGCGCGGCGGCGCTCGCCAGCAGACCGACGTGGTCTCGCTCGATGCCGAGGTGCTCGACGCTTCCGAGGAAGCCGATCGCTATCTCGCGAGCGTCCGCTTCCACGGCCTGATCCGCGAGGAGCCGCGGGACGCGCCGCAGTCGTTCGACGAAGTCTGGCACCTGGTCAAGCCGCGCTCCGGCGGCTCGGGCTGGCTGGTCGCCGGCATCCAGCAGATGCACTGAGCATGGCCTGAGGAGCGGCGTTGAGATGCTCGTCCAGGCGGTCACGCTCGCGCTGAACCATCTGCTGCGTGCCCAGGCCTGGGCACGCGAGCGGCTGCGTCCGCATGCGGGCAGCATCATCCGCATGACCATGCCGCCGTGGCGGGCGAGCTGGGTCGTGAATCCCGACGGCAGCGTGGCGGAGGCCGCGGCTGGCGCCGCGGACGTCGAGATGGTCCTGTCGCCGTGGGCGCCGCTCCTCGCGCTGCGCGGCAGCGAGGCGCTGGTGAAGTCCGCAAGGGTGAACGGTTCGGCCGAGCTCGCCGACGCGCTGGCGTTCGTGCTGCGCGAACTGCGCTGGGACTACGAGGAAGACCTCAGCCGCGTCGTCGGCGACATCCCGGCGCATCGCATCGCCGGACTGGTGCAGGGCCTAGCGCCCTGGCCGGCGCGCTCGGCCGTCCGGCTCGGCGAGGCGCTCGCCGAATACCTGCGCGAGGAAAGACCGGTCCTCGTCTCGCACCGGTCGGCCGGAGAGTTCGGGGAGGCGCTCGACCGGCTTCGCACGGACCTCGATCGGATCGAGGATCGCATCGCGCGAGTCGTGAAGGGCGCGTAGGCGCCCGGCGGAATCCTCCGCGCCCGCCGCACCCCGGCGCGAAACGCGCGCAGCCGCCGTTCAGCGGCGCCGCGAGCGCAGCCGCTCGATCGCCCGCAGTTGCGCGATGGCGTTGGCGAGTTCGATCTCGGCCTGCGCGTATTCCAGACCCGAGGTCTGGTCGCGCATCGCCTCTTCGGCCTTCTTCTTCGCCTCGGTCGCCTTGGCTTCGTCGAGGTCGCGGCCGCGGATCGCGGTGTCCGCGAGCACCGTCACCGCGCTGGCCTGGACTTCGAGCACCCCACCGGCGACGAAGACGAGTTCCTCTTCGCGGTCCGGCACCTTGAGCCTGACCGTGCCGGGCCTGATGCGCGTGAGCAGCGGCGCGTGCCCGGGAAGGATCCCGAGTTCGCCCGCCTCGCCCGGCAGCGCGACGAATTCGCACAGCCCGGAGAAGATGGATCCCTCCGCGCTGACGACATCCACGTGTATGGTCATTGCCATGGTCGCTCTCCGCCGCTCGGGTGCAGGTGCGCAGTCACGCTCACTGGATGGTCTTCGCCTTCTCGAACGCCTCGTCGATCGAGCCGACCATGTAGAAGGCCTGCTCGGGGAGCGCGTCGCACTCGCCGCTCACGATCATCTTGAAGCCGCGGATGGTCTCCTTGAGCGGAACGTACTTCCCGGCGGAACCGGTGAAGACCTCCGCGACGAAGAACGGCTGCGAGAGGAAGCGCTGGATCTTGCGCGCGCGCGCTACCGCCAGCTTGTCGTCCGGCGACAGTTCGTCCATGCCCAGGATGGCGATGATGTCGCGCAGCTCCTTGTAGCGCTGGAGCGTGGCCTGCACCGCCCGGGTGGTGCTGTAGTGCTCCTCGCCCACGACGTTGGGATCGACCTGGCGCGAGGTGGAGTCCAGCGGATCGACCGCCGGATAGATGCCCAGCGAGGCGATGTCGCGCGAGAGCACGACGGTGGCATCGAGGTGGCCGAAGGTGGTCGCGGGAGACGGGTCGGTCAGGTCGTCCGCGGGCACATAGACCGCCTGGATCGAGGTGATGGAACCCTTCTTGGTCGAGGTGATGCGCTCCTGGAGTTTCCCCATTTCCTCGGCGAGCGTCGGCTGGTAACCCACCGCCGAGGGCATGCGCCCGAGCAGCGCCGAGCATTCGGTGCCTGCGAGCGTGAAGCGGTAGATGTTGTCGACGAAGAACAGCACGTCGCGGCCCTCGTCGCGGAAGTGCTCGGCGACGGTGAGCCCGGTGAGCGCCACCCGCAACCGGTTGCCCGGCGGCTCGTTCATCTGGCCGTAGACCAGCGCCACCTTGTCGAGCACTTTCGACTCCTTCATCTCGTGATAGAAGTCGTTGCCCTCCCGGGTGCGCTCGCCCACCCCGGCGAACACCGAGTAGCCGGAGTGCTCGGTCGCAATGTTGCGGATCAGCTCCATCATGTTGACGGTCTTGCCCACGCCGGCGCCGCCGAACAGGCCCACCTTGCCACCCTTGGCGAACGGGCAGATCAGGTCGATGACCTTGATGCCGGTCTCGAGCAGCTCCTGCGATGGAGACAGATCTTCGAAGACCGGCGCCTTCTGGTGGATCGAGCGACGCTCCTCGGTCGCCACCGGGCCCATCTCGTCGATCGGACGTCCGAGCACGTCCATGATGCGCCCGAGCGTGGCGGTTCCCACCGGAACCGAGATCGGCACGCCGGTGTTCTTCACCCGCATCCCGCGGCGCAGGCCGTCGGAGGAGCCCAGCGCGATGGTGCGCACGATGCCGTCGCCCAACTGCTGCTCGACCTCGAGCGTCAGCCCGATGTCTTCCATCGTCAGGGCGTCCAGCACCCTGGGCATGCCCTCACGCTCGAACTTGACGTCCACCACCGCGCCGATGCACTGTACGATCGTTCCCTCGCTCATCGCTGTTTCCTCGAAAAATGCGTTCCGTACGCGCTGCGGCTCAGACCGCCGCCGCGCCGCCGACGATTTCCGAAATCTCCTTGGTGATCGCCGCCTGCCGGGTCTTGTTGTAGATGAGCTGCAGCTCGCTGATCACGGTGCCGGCGTTGTCGGAGGCCGACTTCATCGCGACCATGCGCGCCGACTGCTCGGAGGCCATGTTCTCGGCGACCGCCTGGTAGATGAGCGCTTCCGTGTAGCGCACCAGCAGGTCGTCGAGGACCTGCTTCGCCTCCGGCTCGTAGAGGTAATCCCAGGCGTGGGTGCGGGCGCCGACGTCCTTGCCCTCGAGGGGCAGGAGCTGCTCGATCACGGGCTCCTGCTTCATCGTGTTGATGAAGCGGGTATAGGCGAGGAAGACCTGGTCCAGCTCGTCCGTAGAATAGGCGTCCAGCATCACCTTCACCGGCCCGATCAGTTTCTCCAGGCGGGGCGCATCGCCGAGCCCGGTGACGTGCGAGAGCACCTGCGCATTGAGCCGCTGCATGAAGCCGAGGCCCTTGTTGCCGATGCAGGTCACCCGGATTTCCTCGCCCTCCGATTCCCATTGCCGGATGCGCCCGAGCGCGAGCCGGAGCACGTTGGTGTTCAGCCCGCCGCACAGACCCTTGTCCGAGGTGACCACGATCAGGCCGACGCGCTTGACGGTGTCCCTGCGGATCAGGAACGGGTGCCTGTACTCGGTATTGGCGTGAGCCAGATGGCCGATGATGTTGCGCATCTTCTCGCCATAGGGGCGCGCCGCGCGCATGCGCTCCTGCGCCTTGCGCATCTTGGACGCAGCCACCATCTCCATTGCCTTGGTGATCTTCTGCGTGTTCTGCACGCTCTTGATCTTGGTTCGGATCTCCTTGCCGCCGGCCATGACGTGCGTCCCCGCCTCAGGCCCAGCTCTTCTTGAATTCCGCGACCGCTAGCGCGAGCCGCTTCTCGCTTTCCGCGTCGAGGTCCCTGGTCGATTCGATCTTCTTCATCAGCTCCGCCTCATGGCTGCGCATGTGCTGCTGGAGGCCCTGCTCGAAGGCGAGGATGCGCTTGACGTCGATGTCGTCCAGGTAGCCCTGGTTGACCGCGTAGAGCGATACCGCCATTTCGCAGACCTGCATCGGCAGGTATTGCGGCTGTTTCATCAGCTCGGTGACACGCCGGCCGCGCTCGAGCTGCTTGCGGGTGGCCTCGTCGAGGTCGGAAGCGAACTGCGCGAAGGCCGCCAGCTCGCGGTATTGCGCGAGCGCCAGGCGCACGCCGCCGCCGAGCTTCTTGATGACCTTGGTCTGGGCTGCGCCGCCCACCCGCGAGACCGAGATGCCGGCGTTGATCGCGGGCCGGATGCCGGCGTTGAAGAGATCGGTTTCGAGGAAGATCTGGCCGTCGGTGATCGAGATGACGTTGGTCGGGACGAACGCGGTGACGTCGCCGGCCTGGGTCTCGATGACCGGCAGCGCGGTGAGCGAGCCGGTCCTGCCCTTGACCGCGCCCTGGGTGAATTTCTCGACCCAGGCCGGGCTCACGCGTGCGGCGCGCTCGAGCAGGCGCGAGTGCAGGTAGAACACGTCCCCCGGATAGGCCTCGCGCCCCGGCGGGCGGCGCAGCAGCAGCGAGATCTGCCGGTAGGCCCACGCCTGCTTGGTGAGGTCGTCGTAGATGATCAGCGCGTCCTGGCCGCGGTCGCGGAAATACTCGCCCATGGTGCAGCCGGAGTAGGGGGCGATGTACTGCATGGCCGCCGACTCCGATGCCGAGGCCGCCACCACGATGGTGTAATCCATCGCGCCGGTTTCTTCGAGCTTGCGCACCACGTTCATGATCGTGGACGCCTTCTGGCCGATCGCGACGTAGACGCAGACGAGATCCTTGCCCTTCTGGTTGATGATGGTGTCCACTGCCACCGCGGTCTTTCCGGTCTGGCGGTCGCCGATGATGAGTTCCCGCTGGCCGCGCCCGATCGGCACCATCGAGTCGATCGACTTGAGCCCCGTCTGCACCGGCTGGGATACCGACTGGCGCCAGATCACGCCCGGCGCCACCTTCTCGATGACGTCGGTCCGACCGGCGTTGATCGGACCCTTGCCGTCGATCGGATGCCCCAGGGCATCGACCACGCGTCCGATCAGCTCGGGGCCGATCGGAACCTCGAGGATGCGCCCGGTGCACTTGACCGTGTCGCCTTCGGTGAGGTGCGTGTACTCGCCCAGGATCACCGCGCCGACGGAATCGCGCTCGAGGTTGAGGGCGAGCCCGTAGGTGTCGCGGGGAAACTCCAGCATCTCGCCCTGCATGGCGTCGTTCAGTCCGTGGACGCGGCAGATGCCGTCGGTGACCGACACCACCGTGCCCTCGGTGCGGATTTCGGCGCCGATGCCGAGCTTCTCGATCCTGCTCTTGAGCAGTTCGCTGATTTCAGAGGGGTTCAGTTGCATGACATTCTCCTAGCACGACGCGCTCAAGCCTTGAGCGCCGCCGCCATCGCGGCGAGCTTTGCCCGCACGGAAGCGTCGATGACCTCGTCGCCGACCGCCACTTTGACTCCGCCGATGAGTTCCGGATCGAGCGCGACCGTCGCCTCGACCTTCTGCCCGAACTTGCGCTCCAGGTCGGAGACCAGCGCGGCCTTCTGTGCCTCGTCCAGCGGGAACGCGGAAAACACCTGCGCCTTCAGCACGCCCTCGCGTTCGTTCTTGAGCGCCTCGAACTGGCCGCGGATCTCGGGCAGCAGCGCGAGGCGACGGTTCTCCACCAGCACCCGCACCAGACTGCGCGCCTGCGCGTCGAGGCCCTCGCACAGCGACACGAACAGCTCGGCGAGAGCGGCCGCGGACAGCCTCGGGTTCGCGATGCACTCGCGCATCTGCGCATCCGCGGCCACCCGGCTCATCGCCTCCAGCGTCGCCGACCAGTCCTTCAGCCGGCCGCCCTGATCCGCGAGTCGGAAAAGGGCCTCGGCGTAGGGCCGTGCGATGGTCGTCGTCTCTGCCATGTGCGCGTGCGCCGTTCAGAGTTCCTGCCGCAGGCGGCCGAGCAGCTCGGCATGCGCCGCTGCGTCGACTTCGCGCTGCAGGATCCGGGTCGCCCCGGCCACCGCCAATTCCGCCACACGCTCGCGCAGTTGCTCGCGTGCGCGCGTGGCCTCCAGTTCGATGTCGGCCTTGGCCGCGCCGACGATGCGCGCATGTTCGGCCTTCGCAGCTTCCCTGGCCTCGTCGAGGATCTTCTGCGCGCGCTTCTCCGTTTGCGCGAGGATTTCGCCGGAACGTTCCTTGGCTTCGCGCACCACGTCGGCGGAGCGCTTGCCGGCCAGCTCGAGCTCGTGTTTGCCGCGCTCGGAGGCTGCCAGACCGTCGGCGATCTCGCGCTGGCGCGCCTTCATGGCTTTCTGCAAGGGCGGCCACACGTACTTCATCGTGACCCAGATGAAGAACGCGAACCAGATCGCCTGCCCGAGCAATGTTGCGTTGATGCTCACCCTGACCTCCCGGATTCCAGCGCCGCCTCCGGCCCGGCGCCTGGGGCGCGGCCGGCGGGGCGCAGCGATTGACGAGGCGCCCTGTTCAGCCCTTGATCATGGCGATGAACGGGTTCGCGAACAGGAGGTAGAGCGCGATCCCGACGCCGATCATGGTCACCGCGTCGAGCAGGCCGGCGACGATGAACATCTTGACCTGGAGCGTCGGGATCATCTCGGGCTGACGTGCCGAACCCTCGAGAAAGCGGCCGCCGAGAATGCCGAAACCGATCGCGGTGCCCAATGCGCCGGCACCGATCAGGATGGCCACGGCGATCGAGACATTTCCCAGCAGTTGCGACATTGCTTCCATGATTTCTCCTCGAGACAGCGGAAATGAAAAAACAATCAGTGGTGCTCCGATGCCATGCTCATATAGACGACGCTCAGCATCATGAAGATGAACGCCTGCAGGGTGATGATCAGGATGTGGAACAGCGCCCACGGCAGCGCCAGCGGAAGCTGCCAAACGCCCAGCAGCGCGATCAGGATGAAGACCATCTCGCCGGCATACATGTTGCCGAACAGCCGCAGGGCGAGCGAGACCGGCTTGGCGAGATCCTCGATGACGCGGAACAGGAGGTTCACCGGGGCGAACCAGGGCCCGAACGGAACTGTGAGCACCTCGTGCAGGAACCCGCCGATCCCTTTGTACTTGAGGTTGTACCAGATCATCATGAAAAAAACGCTGATCGACATTCCGAAGGTCAGGTTGGGGTCGGTCGTGGGCACCACCTTCAGGTTGTGCACTCCGGCGGCACTCGCCGCCAGTGGCAGGAAGTCCACCGGGATCAGGTCCATCGCGTTCATCACGAACACCCAGCAGAAGATCGTGATCGCGAGCGGAGTCACCAGTTCGCTCCTGGCGTGGAAGGTGTCGCGCACCTGCGAGTCGACCAGCGAGAGTGCCATCTCGACGAAGTTCTGCCACGGGCCGGGCACGGCGCTGCTCGCCCGCCGCGCGGCGTAGGCCATCGCGCCGAACAGCAGCAGCCCGAGCGCCCCGGAGACGATCAGGGTATCGAGGTGCAGCGTCCAGAATCCCTCGCCCACCCTGAGATTCGTCAGGTGGTGGGAGATGTACTCGCTGGTGGTCAAGCCGCCGGAAGCCATTTTCTTCTACCTTCGTCCCGCATCCACTAGAACACCGCCAGCGCCACCCAGTACATCGCCAGGGTCGCCAGGTAGGTCAGGAACAACGCGACCGGCGCGACATCCCTGAACCAGACGAAGGTCAGGACGAACAGCACCGCGGTCGCTGCAAACTTGAAGAACTCCGCCCGGAACTGGGCGCTCAGTGCTCGCCGCGCATCGGCCCCGGGTGCCACCGCCATGCTGCGCACATAGACCAGGGCCGGAACGAATCCGATCCCCCCCCCGATCAGTGCGGACATCGCTGCATTTCCCCCATCCCGAACCAACAGCACCAAGGCGATCGCGACGGTGGCCGATGCCTGCAGCGCTACGACTCGGGTGGCGTTCATGAGGCGGCCAGCGGAAGCCGGCGGATTGTAGCGGGCCGGCTTGTATGGGTCAATAAAATTTCCGCATGGCAACATCGCCCGCAGGCGCGTTGTGCGTCCGGTGCCCGATCAGCGCAGCCGTTCGAGGATTCCGCCGAGCTGGTCGAGGCTGGAAAAGCGGATGGAAACATGCCCGGCACCCTTGCGGTTGGCGCGGATCGCGACGGCGGCACCGAGCCGGTCGGCGAGTTCCTCTTCGAGCCGCCGGATGTCGCGATCGGGCGCGGCGGCCTCCGGCGTGGGCAATGGGCTCAATTCGCGCGCGACCATGCGTTCGGCCTCGCGCACCGAGCAGCCGCGCGCCGCGATCCGCTCGGCGAGCGCGACCTGGCGGGGCTTCGGAAGAGACAGCAGAGCGCGCGCGTGTCCCATGTCGATGCGGCCCTGCATCAGCAGGTCCTGGACAGGCTTGGCGAGTTCCAGCAGCCGCAACAGGTTGGAGGCGGCGGGACGCGAGCGGCCGACCGCATCGGCTGCCTCCTGGTGGCTCAGCGAGAACTCGTCGATCAGGCGCTGCAAGCCGGCGGCCTCCTCGAGCGGGTTGAGGTTCTCGCGCTGGATGTTCTCGATCAGCGACATGGCGAGCGCCGCCTGGTCGGGGATCTCGCGCACCAGCGCCGGCACCTCGGCGAGCCCGGCGCTCGCCGCGGCCCGCCAGCGCCGCTCGCCGGCGATGATCTCGAAGCGCTCGTGCCCGAGCGGGCGCACCAGGATGGGCTGCATCACCCCTTGTGCACGGATCGAGGCCGCCAGCTCTTCCAGCGATTGCGCATCCATCCGGGTTCGCGGCTGGTAGCGCCCCGGGCGCAGCGCGTCGATGGCAAGGCTGCGCTGTTCGGTCGGCGAACGATCCGCTCCCAGCAGCGCCTCCAGCCCCCGCCCCAGCCCCTTCGGTTTTGAAGTCTTCATGCGGTCGGTTCCTTCGGAGGACGGAAGATGGAGGACCGGAGACGGCAGGATCGGGCGACAGATGCCGCCTTTTCGTGCGCTCGGGCAGAGGCCGCCGCCTGCGGCGTTGTGCATGATGAAAAAGGCGACGGCATCAGCAGGGAGCAAGGATCAGGAAACGCGAACCGCAGGGCGGCCATCCTGGGGGCTGTCCTCCGTCTTCCGTCCTCTGTCTTCCGGATCCGCACGTTCGAGCATCTCCCGGGCGAGGGCGCGGTAGGCGTGGGAGCCCTTGGCGCTTCGATCGAACAGGATCGCAGGCGTGCCGTAGCTGGGCGCCTCGGCCAGCCGCACATTGCGCGGGATGACGGTGCGATAGACCCTGGCGCCGAAGTGCCGTTCGAGATCATTCGAGACCTGCTGCGCCAGCGTGCTGCGCGGGTCGTACATGGTGCGCAGCAGCCCCTCGATCTCGAGCGCCGGATTGAGCCGGGCCCGTACCTGGCGCAGCGTGGCCACGAGGTCGGACAGTCCCTCCAGCGCGTAGTACTCGCACTGCATCGGAATGATCACCGCGCGGGCGGCCACGAGCCCGTTGAGGGTGAGCAGGTTGAGCGCGGGCGGACAGTCGAAGAGCACGTAGTCGTAGGGCGGGGCGGCCTGCGCGAGCACCGACTTCAGCCGCGACTCGCGGCCTTCCATCCCGACCAGCTCGACCTCGGCACCGGCCAGTTCGCGATTGGCCGGCAGCAGGTCGAAGCCGAAACGGGTCGTGACCCGGACCTCGTCGAAGCCGGCCTCTCCGAGCAGGAGCTGATAGACCGTGGGCGCAGCGCCGGTCTTCGGCACCCCGACTCCGGTCGTGGCGTTGCCCTGCGGGTCGAGATCGGCGAGCAGCACGCGGTGTCCGAGCACGGCCAGGCTGGCGGCGAGGTTCACCGCGGTCGTGGTCTTGCCCACTCCGCCCTTCTGATTGGTGACCGCGAAGATTCGGGTCATAGCCGGCCGGCTGCACGGACGAGCACCAGATGGCGCGCCGCGCCGAGGCCGGGAAGCGCGATCTTCACGACCCGCTCCAGCGCGAAGCCCGCGGGCAGGCGGGCGATCTCCTCGTACGGATAGACCCCTTTCATCGCCGCGAATGTACCACCCGGCGCAGCGAGATGGGCGCAGCCCGAGACGAATTCGCCGAGATCCGCGTAGGCGCGCGAGATCACGCAGCCGAACGGTTTCGGGCAGACCCAGCGCTCGACCCGTTCGCACACGACCTCCACGTTCGCGAGACCGAGCTCGATCTTCGCCTGGGTGAGGAAGCTCGCCTTCTTGTGGCTGGCCTCCACCAGCACGACGCGCCAGCCGGGCCGGGCGAGCGCGATCGGAATGCCCGGCAGGCCGCCCCCGCTGCCGACGTCGGCAGCCGAGTCGGTTTCCAGATGCGGCAGCACGGCGAGCGAATCGAGCAGATGATGGGTGATGACGGCGCCCGGCTCGCGCACTGCGGTGAGGTTGTAGACCCGGTTCCATTTCGCGAGCAGCGCGCAATAGGCGAGCAACCGCTCGCGGGTCGCGGTGTCGAGCGCGATGCCGAGCGCGGCGGCTCCGGCCTCGAGCCGCGCGGCGGGTGTCACGCGCTTTGCCTTCGGCCGGACAGCGCCGGATCCTCCGGCGCGTTGCGCTCGGCGGCGAGCCTCGCGCGTTTCAGATGCACGAGCAGCAGGCTCAGCGCGGCCGGGGTCACACCCTGGACGCGCGAAGCCTGGCCAAGCGTCTCCGGCTTGTGGGCAACGAGCTTCTGCCGGACTTCCACCGACAGGCCGCGCACGCTGGCGTAGTCGAGATCGCGCGGGAGCGCGAGCGTCTCCTGGGCGCGCATCCGCTCGACCTCCTGCCGCTGGCGGTCGATGTAGCCGTGGTAGCGCGCCTCGATCTCGAGCTGCTCGGCGACCGCGGGGTCCTCCACCGGCTCGCCCGCTCCAGGCAGCTTCATCAACTCCGCATAGCGCACGCCGGGCCGGCGCAGAGCCTCCGAGAGCAGGCAACGGCCGCCCTCGGAGGTGGATTGCCCCTGGGGCAGGTCCACCCAGGTGGAGGCGATGCGGCTGCGCTCGCGCTCGAGCGCATCGCGCTTGCGGCAGAACGCGTCCCAGCGCGCATCGCCGACGACCCCCAGCCGGCGTCCGGTCTCGGTGAGCCTCAGGTCGGCGTTGTCCTCGCGCAGGCTGAGCCGGTACTCGGCGCGGCTGGTGAACATCCGGTACGGTTCGCTGACCCCGCGCGTGACGAGGTCGTCGACGAGCACGCCGAGATAGGCCTCGGCTCGTTGCGGGCACCACGGGTCCCGCCCGAGCGCGGCGCGGCCCGCGTTGAGGCCGGCGAGCAGTCCCTGCGCCGCGGCTTCCTCGTAGCCGGTGGTGCCGTTGATCTGGCCGGCGAAGTACAGCCCGCGGATGGCACGGGTCTCGAGTGACGAGGCGAGCGCGCGCGGATCGAAGTAGTCGTATTCGATCGCGTAGCCCGGTCGCAGCAGGTGCGCGCGTTCCAACCCCGGGATCGAGTGCACGAGCGCGATCTGCACGTCGAAGGGCAGGCTGGTCGAAATCCCGTTGGGATAGACCTCGGAGGTCTCCAGTCCTTCCGGCTCGAGGAAGATCTGATGGCTGTCGCGGTCCGCGAAGCGGTGGATCTTGTCCTCGATCGACGGGCAGTAGCGCGGGCCGACGCCCTCGATGGCGCCGGTGAACATCGGCGAGCGATCGAGCGAGCCGCGGATGATGTCGTGGGTGCGCGCGTTGGTGTGGGTGATCCAGCAGGGAAGCTGGCGCGGATGCTGCGCGCGGCTGCCGAGGAAGGAAAACACCGGCACCGGCTCGTCGCCGTGCTGCTCCGCGAGGCGCGAGAAGTCGATGGTGCGCCCGTCGAGGCGCGGCGGCGTTCCGGTCTTGAGCCTGCCCGCGGGAAGGGCGAGCTCGCGAAGGCGCGCCGCCAGCCGCGCCGCCGGTTCCTCGCCCATGCGTCCGGCCGCGAAGTGCTCCAGCCCGACATGGATCAGGCCGGCGAGGAAGGTGCCTGCAGTCAGCACCACCGTCCTGGCCTCGAAGCGTACGCCGATGCGGGTCACGATCCCGGTCACGCGATCGCCGCTCACGCTGAGATCCTCGACCGATTGCTGGAACACGGTGAGCCGGGTCTCGGCTTCCAGGCGCCGCCGGATCGCCTTCCGGTAGAGCATGCGGTCGGCCTGGGCGCGGGTCGCGCGCACCGCCGCGCCCTTGCTCGAATTGAGGATGCGGAACTGGATGCCCGCCTCGTCGGTGGCTGCGGCCATGACGCCGTCCAGCGCATCGACCTCCTTCACCAGGTGGCCCTTGCCGATGCCCCCGATCGAGGGGTTGCACGACATCTGGCCGAGCGTCTCGATGTTGTGGGTCACGAGCAGCGTGCGCGCCCCGAGCCGAGCGGCCGCAGCCGCCGCCTCGGTGCCGGCATGGCCGCCGCCCACCACGATCACGTCGAAGAGGTTCGCGCGATCCACCGGCGTTCAGCCTCCCGCGGCCTGCGCCTGGAGCTCGGCGTGATAGCTCGAGCGCACCAGCGGCGCGCAGGCAGCGTGCGCGAAACCGAGTTCGCGCGCGATCGCCTCGAAGCGTCTGAACTGATCGGGATGGACGTAACGCGCCACCGGAAGGTGTCCGCCCGAGGGCTGGAGATACTGGCCCAGCGTGAGCCGCTCGACCCCGTGCGCGCGCAGGTCGCGCAGGACTTCGACGATCTCCTCGTCGCTCTCCCCCACGCCCACCATCAGCCCCGACTTGGTCGGCACCTGCGGGTGGCGGCGGCCGAACTCGCGCAGCAGGGCGAGCGAGTGGGCGTAGTCGGCGCCGGGGCGCACCTGGCGGTAGAGCCGCGGCACGGTTTCCAGGTTGTGGTTGAACACGTCGGGGAGCCCCGCGGCCAGGGCATCGAGCGCGGGGCCGAGCCTGCCGCGGAAGTCGGGCACCAGGGCCTCGATCGAAACCCCGGGGCCCGCCTCGCGGATCGCGCGGATGCACGCGGCGAAATGCCCCGCGCCGCCTTCGCGCAGGTCGTCGCGATCCACGCTCGTGATCACCACGTAGCGCAGCTTCAGCCTCGCCACCGTGCGGGCGAGCCGCTGCGGCTCCAGCGCGTCCGGCGGGTTCGGCCGCCCGTGGGCGACGTCGCAGAACGGGCAGCGGCGGGTGCACAGCTCGCCGAGGATCATGAAGGTCGCGGTGCCGGCCCCGAAACACTCTCCGATGTTGGGACAGGAGGCTTCCTCGCACACGGTGTGCAACTGCGCGCCGCGCAGCAGCCGCTTGACCTCGCCGAAGCGCCCGTCCGGCGCCCCCGCTCTCACCCGGATCCAGTCGGGCTTGCGCAGGGGGGCCGCCGGCACGACCTTCACCGGGATGCGAGCGGTCTTGGCCGCGCCCTTCTGTCTCGATTCCTCGTTCATCTCGAAAGACCGCATTCAACGCAGAGAACGCCGACAAAGGCGAAGAGGCGCCGAGAGTGACAGGCCGAAGCGGGCCGACCTGTCGGGCGGAACTCCGCTTTTCCTCTGCGCGCCCTCTGCGTCTCCGCGGTCTCCGCGTCGAAAGAGGTTTGAATCGCGTTCCCCGGCTTCATCGTTCGTCCAGTCGGCGCACCAATGCGCGCACCAGCGCCTCGCCCGCTTCGGCGGGGGTCTCGCGCACGCCGAGCGCGTGCAGCGAAGTGACCGCGAGGCCGGGGGTGCCGCAGGGATCGATCGCCGCGAACGGTGCCAGATCCATGTCCGCATTCAGCGCCAGGCCATGGTAGCAGCAGCCCCTGCGGATGCGAAGCCCGAGCGCGGCGATCTTGGCCTCGCCCACATACACGCCGGGTGCACCGTCGCGCCGCGCGCCCCCGATGCCGTAGCCGGCGAGCACGTCGAAGACCGCCTGCTCCATCCGCCGAACCAGCGCGCGCACTCCCAGGCCTCGCCGCGTGAGGTCGAGCAGCAGGTAGGCGACGACCTGCCCCGGCCCGTGGTAGGTGATCTGCCCGCCGCGGTCGATGCGCAGCAGGGGAACGCCGATGTCATGGAGGCGGTGGCGCTCGTCGCCGGCGAGTCCGAGCGTGAACACCGGCGGATGTTCGAGCAGCCAGATCTCGTCCGGGGTGGAGGCGGTGCGCTGCGCGGTGAAGCGCTGCATCTCGCGCCAGGTCGGCTCGAGCTCGACGCGGCCGAGCCGGCGCACCCGCACCTGCGTGCACGCTGCCGCCAGGGCTTCAGTCATCTGCGCCTACAGCACCATCGCCACGCCGGGATGCGCGCATAGCGCCCGGTAGAGCGCGTCGAGCTGCTCGCGCGAGCGGGCGTGGATGGTGCAGGTCAGGCAGAGGTAACGGCCCTGGCGGGAGGCGCGCATCTGCATGCTCTCCCCGTCGTAGTCCGGCGCGTGGGCGTTCACGATCCGCGCTACGTCCTGGGCGAAGCCCTCCTGCCTGCGGCCCATCACCTTGATCGGAAAATCGCAGGGGAATTCGAGTGCGGCGGCCTCAGCGCCCACGGCGCATGACTTCGGTCTTGAACTGCTGGTACCAGCCGTACATCCGCGCGAACAGCGGCCCCGGCCGGCCCGCGCCGACCGGCTTGCCGTCCAGCGCGGTGACCGGGAGCACTTCCTTCGTCGAGGAGGTGATCCAGATCTCGTCGGCCCGGCGCAGCTCGGACTCGAGGATTTCGCGCACCTCGTGCGCCATGCCGTGGCGCACGGCCAGCTCCAGCACCACGTCGTAGGTGATGCCGGTGAGCATCAGGTGGGAGCGCGGGGGCGCAGCCAGGACACCCTCGCGCACAACGAAGATGTTGGAGGCCGCGCCCTCGGTGAGGAAGCCGTCGCGCAGCAGGATGGTTTCGGCGCAGCCGGCATCCACCGCGAGCTGGCGCAGCAGGCAGTTGCCGAGCAGCGAGACGGTCTTGAGGTCGCAGCGCAGCCAGCGGAAGTCGGCCGCGCTGATCGCACCCACGCCGTTTGCGATCTGATCGGGCGGCGGCGTGTGCAGCGGCTCCGACATCACGAACACGGTCGGTGCCACCCCCTCGGGGAAGGCATGGTTGCGCTTGCTCATGTCGGCGCCGCGGCTCACCTGCACGTATACAGACTGGTCCTCGGGCGCGTTGCGAGCGATCACCTCGAGCACAAGCTTCGACCACTCGGAGCGTTCGAGCGGGTCGGGCAGCCGGATCGCCTCCAGCGTGCGCTCCAGGCGGCGCAGGTGCTCTTCGAGCCGGAACGGCCGGCGCGAATACACCGGCACCACCTCGTAGGCACCGTCGCCGAACAGGAAGCCGCGATCCATCGCCGGCACGCGCGCCTCGGCGCGGGGCATGAATTCGCCGTTCAGATAGACCGTCATGGAAGCCTCTCGCTCACTGGAGCCACAACCGGATGGTATCCCACATCCGCCCGAACAGACCCGCCACAGGCACGGCGTCCAGCGCGCGCACCGGATATTCGCCGAGCGGCCGGCCGTCGAGCGAGAGCTTGAGCGTGCCAACCGGCTGGCCGGCGGCGACCGGCGCGATCAGGGGCTGGAGCGAAGCGAACTCGGCCTTGAGCCGCGAGGCCTGTCCCTTGGGCAGCGAGAGGACGAAGTCGTTCGCGAAGCCGGCGCGAACCTGCGGCTGTTCGCCCTTCCACACCCGCATCGTCGAGAGCGCCTGGCCCGCCTTGTACAGCACCACGGTGTCATAGGCCTGAAAACCGAAATTGAGCAGCTTGAGCGATTCCTGGGTGCGCACCTGATCCGAGGCGGTTCCGGCCACCACCGAGATCAGGCGCCGCGGGCCGCGCCGGGCGGAAGCCACCAGACAGTAGCCGGCCGCGTCGGTGTGGCCGGTCTTGACGCCATCCACCGTCGGATCGAGCCACAGCAGCCGGTTGCGGTTGGGCTGGCGGATGCGGTTGTGCGTGTACTCCTTCTGCGCGTGCAGGCGATAGCGGTCGGGAAAGTCGCGCACCAGCGCGGAGGTCAGTAGCGCCATGTCGCGCGCAGTCGTGTAGTGCTGCGGATCGGGCAGGCCGGTCGCGTTCGTGAAATGGCTGTTCTTCATCCCCAGCCGCTGCGCCTCGCGGTTCATCCTTTCCGCGAGCGCCTCCTCGGTGCCGGCGATCGCCTCGGCCAGCGCGACGCTCGCGTCGTTGCCCGACTGGATGATCATGCCGTGCAGCAGCTCCTCGATGGAGACCGGCCTCGCCGGGTCGATGAACATGCGCGAGCCGGGGCTCTTCCACGCACGCCGCGAGATGGTGATCGTCTGCTGCGGGGCGATGGTGCGGTCGCGCAGTGCGGCGAAGGCGAGGTAGGCGGTCATGATCTTGGTGAGCGAGGCCGGCTCGACGCGCTCGTCCGGCTTGAGCGCGGCGAGCACCTGGCCGGAGCCGTGATCGAGCAGGACCCAGGACTTCGCGGCCACCTCGGGCGCCACCGGTGCGCCCTCGGCGTGGGCGAGGGCGCTCAGGGCGAGTGCGGCCAGGAACAGGAACAGTCGCATGGATCGGGAGCAGGAAAAACACGAATTGTAGCGCGGCCGGCCTCCCCGGCCGGCATTCAGCGCCGCACCGCCAGAGGCCGGACGCCGAACGCTTCGGCGATGCGCTGCGCGGCGCGCCCCGCCTCGCCGGCGTCTGCATAGGGCCCGAGCCGGAGCCGGAAGATTCCCTCCCCGGCGTTCAGCTCGAGGCGTCCGCTCTCGCCAGGGAGCGCAAGCGCGATGCGGGCGCGGAAGCTCTCGGCGTTGTCGCGGCTCACGAAGGCGCCGAGCTGTAGGAAGATCCGCTCCGCGCCCGCCTGCGCCGGCACGGTGTGCGCGTCCGCCTCGAGCCGCCCCAGGAGTTCGGCGATCGGGTCCGCGCCGGCCCCGGGAGCCGTGCGGACGGCGGCCGCGCCCTCGGGAAGGATGCTCTCGACCACGACCGGAGCCGAGCCGCGCGCCGCGTAGCCCAGGCGGTAGGCGGCGGCCCAGGACAGGTCGATCAGCCGGTCGGCGTGGAACGGCCCGCGATCGTTGATCCGCACCACGACCGACCTGCCGCTCGCCGGATCGCTCACCCTGGCATAGCTGGGGATGGGCAGCGTCGGATGCGCGGCCGTCATGGCGTACATGTCATAGGGTTCCCCGCTCGAGGTCGGCTGGCCGTGGAACCTGCGCCCATACCAGCTCGCCAGCCCCTGCTCGCGGTAGGGGGCCAGCGCGCGGCGCGGCACGTACTCGCGCCCGAACACGACATAGGGATTGTTGGCGTAGCGGTGCAGCGGCTCCGCCACCGGCCGGGCATCGGCGATGGCGTCGGGATCCGCCGGCGGATTCTCGCCCGGGCCGTCGTCGAGGTAATAGCCGCCGCGGGGCGGGGATGCCGGCCCGGGCAAGGCCGATCCCGGCGGCACGGCGGTGCGCTGCGCGGGCGGCCGCGCCGGCTGGGTGCCGCAGGCGGCCAACAGCACCGCCATGGCAAACCAGAGGCCCGGAACCCGGAACCCGAAAGTCATTTCTGCACCAGCATCCGGTGCTTCTGGATGCTCATGAGGATGCCCACACCCAGCAGCAGCGCCACCAGGGCGCTGCCCCCGTAGCTCACGAAGGGCAGCGGCACCCCGACCACCGGGAGGATGCCCGAGACCATCCCGATGTTGACGAACGCATAGGCGAAATAGCTCAGCGCGAGGCTGGCCGCGAGCAGGCGCGCGAACAGGGTCGGCGCGCCTGCCGCGATCATCAGGCCGCGGCCGATGAGCGCCGCATACAGGAGCAGCAGCGCGATGCCGCCGACGAGCCCGAATTCCTCCCCCGCCACGGCGAAGATGAAATCGGTGTGGCGCTCGGGAAGGAACTCCAGGTGCGCCTGCGTGCCTTGCATCCAGCCCTTGCCGAGGATCGCTCCGGAGCCGAGCGCGATGGTCGACTGGATCGTGTGGAAACCCTTGCCGAGCGGATCGGAGCCCGGATCGAGCAGGGTGCAGACGCGGTGCTTCTGGTACTCGCGCAGCCCCGGCCAGTCCACTTCCGGCCGGCAGATCGAGTCCCCGGAGGCGACGAGCAGGACCACGCCCGCGGCCGCCGCGGCGAGCACGGGAACGACCAGCTTCCAGCTCAGCCCGGCGAGAAAGATCGCGAACAGGCCGGTCGCAGCCACCACGACCGCCGTGCCCAGGTCCGGCTGCTTGGCGATCAGGCCGACCGGCAGAAGCAGGATCAGCGCGGCGACCACGAAATCGTGCCAGGCAGCCATCGCCTCCCGCTTCTGGAAATACCACGCCAGCATCATCGGCATGGCGATCTTCATGATCTCCGAGGGCTGGATGCGCGCCACCCCGAGGTTGAGCCATCGGCGGGCGCCCTTCGACACGTCGCCGGCGAGCGCCACCGCCACCAGCAGGAGCACCGCGAGGACATACACCGGCGGCGCCAGCCGCATCAGGCCCTGGGGCGGGATCTGGGCGGCGATGCGCATGAGCGTGAGCGCGACGGCGAGATTGCCGGCCTGACTCACGAGCCGCAACGGATTGTCTGCCGAGGCGCTCGCGAGCACCATCATTCCGCACGCCAGCAGGGTCGCGACGATCGCCATCAGCGGCGGGTCGATCGGCGCGGCGAGCTTCGCCCACAACACCCTGGGGTGCAGTGGCAGCGCACGCAAGGCAGCCGAAAGGCTCATCGATCCCGGAACATCGCGCGATGCGGGCAACGGCGGGAAATGCCAACCGTCGCGGCGAGTGGCCGGCCGGCATGGATCGGCCAGTCGAAGGTAACGCCGCCTTTGCTCTGCGCCCCCTGCGTTGCTGCGATCTCCGCGTCGAAAGAGGTTTCGGCTCTCACGATCAGTCCTCCTCAGGCTCGGCTTCGTCCTCGGCCGCGGCGGCTTCCGCCCGCTTGCCGAGCAGATGATAGTCGAAGACCTGGCGCGCGATCGGAGCGGCGCTCTGGGCGCCGAAGCCGCCGTTTTCCACCACCACCGCGAGTGCCACGGTGGGCTTGTCGAGGGGCGCGAAGGCGATGAACAACGCGTGGTCGCGCAGGCGCTCGCCGACCTTGCCGGCCTCGTACTTTCCTCCGCGCAGCGAATAGAGCTGGGCGGTCCCGGTCTTGCCCGCGCTCGCGTACGGTGCGCCGGCAAAGGCGCGCGAGCCGGTGCCCTCGCGGTTCACTCCGGCCATCGCACCCTTGATGAAGTCGAGGTGTGCCTGCTTGAGCGGCAGGCGGCGCGGCGGCTGCCGCTCGACCGGGCCGCGCCGGCCGCTGCGCGCCTCGACGACGGAACGCACGAGGTGCGGCGTGTTCATGACACCGTCGTTGGCCAGGGTAGCCACCGCCTGGGCGAGCTGGATCGGCGTGTACGCGTTGTAGCCCTGGCCGATGCCGATCGAGATCGTCTCGCCCGCGTACCACTTCTGCTGCTCGGGGCGCCTGAAGTGCCTGCGCTTCCACTCCTGCGAGGGCAGCACCCCGCTCGTCTCGCCCTCGAGATCGACGCCGGTTGGCGCGCCGAAACCGAACTGGCGCATGAAGTTCGAGATGTTGTCGATGCCGAGATCGTTGGCCAGCATGTAGTAGTAGGTGTCGCAGGAGGCGACGATGGACTTGTACATGTCGACCGTGCCGTGGCCACCCTTCTTGTCGTCGCGGAACTGGTGGCCGCCGAACATGAAGTAGCCCGGGTCGTGAATGGTCTGCCCCGGCGTGCGTTTGCCCAGCGTGAGCGCGGCGAGCGCCATGTAGGGCTTGAAGGTCGAACCCGGCGCATAGGTGCCACTGATCGCGCGGTCGATCATCGGCCGGTCGGGCGAGTTGTTCAGCTCGTCCCAGGTCTGCGGGTCGATGCCGTCGACGAACAGGTTGGGATCGTAGCCGGGCCGGCTTACGTAGGCGAGGATTTCGCCGCTCGCCGGCTCGATCGCCACCAGTGCCCCGCGCCGCTTGCCGAACGCCTGTTCCGCGATCTCCTGGAGGCGCAGGTCGAGCGTCAGCACGAGATCGTTGCCCGCCACCGGCGCGGTTCGCGAAAGCACACGCACCGCGTGCCCGGAGGCGTCGACCTCGATCTGTTCGGCGCCGGCCTGCCCGTGCAGCGCGAACTCGTATTTCTGCTCGACGCCGCTCTTGCCGAAGTGCTCCGTGCCGCGGTAGTTGGCCTCTTCCTCCGCGCTCTCGATGCGATCGAGATCGCGCTCGGACACGCGCCCGAGGTAGCCCAGCGCATGGGAGGCGAGCTCGCCGCGCGGGTACTGGCGGAACAGCCGCGCCTTGATCTCGACGCCGGGGAAGCGGTAGCGGTTGGCCGCGAAGCGGGCGAGTTCCTCGTCGCTCAGCCGCGTGCGGATCGGCAGGCTCTCGAAGTTCTTGCCTTCGGCGAGAGCTTTCCTGAAGCGCTTGCGGTCGCGCGGCTCGATCGCGATCAGCCTGCCCAGCTCCTCGATGGTGGCATCGAGGTCGCCGACCTTGGACGGGGTGATCTCGAGCGTGTAGGCCGAATAGTTGCGCGCGAGCACCACGCCGTTGCGATCGGTCACCAAGCCGCGGTTGGGCACAACCGGGACGATCGCGATGCGGTTGTCCTCGGCGCGCGTGCGGTAGTAGTCACGGTCGACCACCTGGAGCTGCACCAGCCGGCCGAACAGGAGGACAAAGGCGACCAGCACGCCGATGCCCGCCGCCGCCAGCCGGCTGCGAAAGCCTTCGATGCCGGCCTCGGGCGAATGGAAGACGGCGCGGGTCATGGCTCAGATGGGGCGGTTCTCGTCCTTTTCCACCGGCCGGTACTGGGGAGCCAGCAGCAGGTAGTTGAGCGGAATCCACAGCGCGGCCCCGCTCAGGCTCGCCAGGAAGGGCGTCCAGCCGGGGAATGCGGCCCCGCCCAGCATGCGCGCGGCGAGCGTCACGACCTGCATCGCCAGCAGCAGCGGCAGGACATGCAGGGCCTGGAGCGAGAGCGGGAACCAGAGGATGCGCCGCGACAGCGCGCCCGCGGCATAGGCGAGCAGCACATAGCCGAGCGCGTGCTCTCCCATGACAGCCGCATCGGCGACATCCACCGCGATGCCGAGCGCGAAGCCCGTAGCCATCCCCACCTTGAGCGGCTCGCGCACGCACCAGAAGGTGAGCACCAACGCGACCCAGTCCGGCCATCCCGGCGGCGCCGGCATCAGGTCGAGCAGCAGCGCGATGCCGAAGCTCAGGAAGATGAACCAGTTCCGGACCGCCAGCAGGATGCGCGTGGAGTCGTGCGTCGGCTTCATCGCTGCTGCCCGCGCGGCGCGCCCTTCCCTGCGCGCCCCTTTTTCGGACGCTGCTTGACCGCGGCCTCACCCTCGGCGGCCGCCGCCGCCGCGCGCCTGCCCAGCACCAGCACCAGCTTGCTGCGCTCCGCAGCCGCGGCCGGAGTCGCGAGAATGCGCGCGAACGCGTTGGCGCCGTCCTGAACGATGCGCGTGATGCGGCCGACCGGCAGTCCCGGGAGGTAGATGCCATCCAGGCCGGAGGTCACCAGGATGTCGCCTTCGCGCACGTCGGCGCCCGCAGCGAGATAACGCACCTCGAGCGCTCCGCCTCCCGCCCCGAACAGCACGGCGCGCACCTGGTTGCGCTCAACCTCGATCGGCACCGCCTGATCGCGGTCGGTGATCAGCGTCACTTCGGCGCTCAGGGGAAACACCCGGGTCACCTGCCCGATCACGCCGATGTCATCGACGACCGCCGCGCCGGCCTCGATTCCATGGCGCGTTCCCTTGTCGATGATGACCTTGCGCGAGTAGGGATCGCGCACGGCGTACAGGATCTCGGCCACGGTACCGGACGCCGGCTGGCGGTCGCGCATCGCGAGCAGCGCGCGAAGCTGGCGATTCTCCTCCTCGAGCTGGCGTTGCCGGAGGATGATCGCGGCCGCGCGTACCGCCTGCTCGTTCAGCTTCGCGTTTTCCCCGCGCAGGTCGGCCTGGGCGGAGAGAACCGCCCCGACCTCGTGAAGCGCCTGCGCCGGGGCGAGCGCCGCGGTGCGCAGCGGATAGCCGAGCATGGTGAGGCTCTGCCGCACGTGCTCCAGCATGCCGGTGCGGGAATCGACGCCGATCAGGGTGAGCGACAGGATCACGAACAAGGCGAGCCGCGCGAACGGCGCCGCCCCGCGCCTGAAGAAGGGTGGCGGCTGGCGGCCTACGGCGGACATGGATCAGCGCAACGCTGGGCGCCGGGGGTGCGGAGGCGCAGCCGCGAGGCCGCCGCCGGCCCGCGCGCTCACTCGTTCGAGAAGATGCTGGAGAGCTTGTCCATCCTCTCCAGCGCCATCCCGGAGCCGCGCACGACGCAGGTCAGCGGGTCCTCTGCCACCACCACCGGCAGGCCGGTTTCTTCCATCAGCAGGCGGTCGAGATCGCGCAGCAGGGCGCCGCCGCCGGTGAGCACCATGCCGCGCTCGGCGATGTCGGCGCCCAGCTCCGGCGGGGTCTGCTCGAGCGCCGACTTCACCTGGCTGACGATCTGGTTGAGCGGCTCGGTCAGCGCCTCCAGGATCTCGTTCGAGGAGACGGTGAAGCTGCGCGGAATGCCTTCGGCCAGGTTGCGGCCCTTGACCTCCATCTCGCGCACCTCGGAGCCGGGGAAGGCGGAGCCGATCTCCTTCTTGATCGTCTCCGCGGTCATCTCCCCGATCAGCATGCCGTAGTTGCGCCGGATGTAGTTGATGATCGCCTCGTCGAACTTGTCGCCGCCCACGCGCACAGAGCCCGCATACACCGTGCCGCCGAGCGAGATCACGCCGACCTCGGTCGTGCCCCCGCCGATATCGACCACCATGGATCCGGTCGCATCGGCCACCGGCAGCCCGGCGCCGATCGCCGCCGCCATCGGCTCCTCGATCAGGTAGACCTGGGCCGCACCCGCGCCCAGCGCGGATTCGCGGATCGCACGGCGCTCGACCTGGGTCGAGCCGCAGGGCACGCAGATGATGATGCGCGGGGAGGGCGAGAACAGGCGCGAGTCGTGCACCTTCTTGATGAACTGCTTGAGCATCTGTTCGGTGACGGTGAAGTCGGCGATGACGCCGTCCTTCATCGGGCGGATCGCGGTGATGTTCCCCGGCGTCTTGCCCAGCATCTGCTTGGCGGCCATGCCCACGGCCTGGATCGTCTTTCTCGCGTTGGGGCCGCCCTCGGTGCGGATCGCGACCACCGACGGCTCGTCGAGCACGATGCCCTTGCCGCGCACGTAGATGAGCGTGTTCGCCGTACCCAGGTCGATGGCGAGGTCGTTGGAAAAATAGGAGCGGAGGAAGCCGAACATGCGCAAAGAAACCCCCCTGTCGGGTCGAAGAGAGACGAGGGCTTTATGATACCCTAACCGCCCCTGGATGGCCCCCCGGCGAGCGCGCCGCGGGCTTCCCCGTCTGGCCGCCACCCGACATGCCCCTCACCCGCGAACAAGTCGCACGAATCGCCGATCTGGCGCGCATCGAGATTCTGCCCGCCGAAGCCGAAACGCTGCAGGGCGAGCTGAACCGGATCTTCACCCTGATCGAGCGCATGCGCGCGGTCGATGCCTCCGCCTTCGTGCCCATGGCGCACGCGCTCGACGTGAGCCAGCCGCTGCGCGAAGACGCGCCCGCGGAGCCCGACCGGCGCGCCGAGTTCCTCGCACTCGCGCCCGAGACCGAAGCCGGCCTGTATCTCGTGCCAAGGGTGATCGAGTGAGCCGCGACGCGCTGCTCGATGGCGGGCTGGCGGCGCTCTCGGCGGCGCTCGCGTCGCGCAGGATCTCGAGCGTCGAGCTCACGGCGGCCTACCTCGGTCGCATCGAGCGCGAGAACCCGCGGCTCAACGCCTTCATCACGGTCGATCCGGACAGGTCGCTCGCGCAGGCGCGTGCGGCCGACGAGCGGATCGCGCGCGGCGAGGGCGGCGTGCTGACCGGGATTCCGGTCGCCCACAAGGACATCTTCTGCACCCGCGGCTGGCCGACCACCTGCGGCTCGCGCATGCTCGCGAACTTCGTCAGCCCCTATGATGCGCACGTCATCGAGCGCTTCGACGCCGCCGGCTGCGTCATCCTCGGCAAGACCAACATGGACGAGTTCGCCATGGGCTCCTCCAGCGAGACCTCGTTCTTCGGGCCGGTGCGCAACCCCTGGGATACGGGACGCGTGCCGGGCGGATCCTCGGGAGGCTCGGCCGCCGCGGTGGCGGCCGGGCTCGCCCCTGCGGCCACCGGCACCGACACCGGCGGCTCGATCCGCCAGCCCGCGGCGCTGTGCGGGGTGAGCGGACTGAAGCCGACCTACGGCGTGGTCTCACGCTACGGCATGATCGCCTTCGCCTCCAGCCTCGACCAGGGCGGGCCGATGGCGCGGCTTGCCGCCGATTGCGCATGGCTGCTCAATGCGATGGCGGGCCACGATGCGCGTGACTCCACCAGCCTCGATCGTCCGCCCGAGGATTACGCGCGCGATCTCGACAAACCGCTCGCGGGCCTGAGGGTCGGCCTGCCGCGCGAGTTTTTCGCAGAGGGCCTCGATGGCGACGTCGCGCGCGCGGTGGAGGCGGCGCTCGGCGAGATTCGCCGGCTGGGCGCCTCCACCGTGGAGGTGAGCCTGCCGAACATGGCGCTGTCGGTGCCGGCCTATTACGTCATCGCCCCGGCCGAGGCCTCGAGCAACCTCTCGCGCTTCGACGGCGTGCGCTACGGCTACCGCGCGCCGCACTACGCGGATCTCGCCGAGCTCTACGGCAAGAGCCGCGCCCAGGGCTTCGGCGCCGAGGTCAGGCGCCGCATTCTGATCGGAACCTACGTGCTCTCGCACGGCTACTACGACGCCTACTATCTCCAGGCCCAGCGCATCCGGCGCCTGATTGCGGCCGACTTCGCGGCGGCGTTGGCGAACTGCGACGTGCTCATGGGGCCGACCAGCCCGACCACCGCCTTCGCGCTCGGCGACCGCGCCGGCGACCCGGTGCAGATGTACCTGTCCGACATCTACACGATCGCGGTGAATCTGGCCGGCCTGCCCGCGATGTCGATCCCCTGCGGCCTCGGCGCGAACGGATGCCCGGTCGGCCTGCACATCATCGGCGACTATTTCGGCGAGGCGCGCATCCTCAACGTGGCGCACCGCTACCAGCAGGCCACCGACTGGCACACCCGCCTGCCGGGAGGCGCGCAATGACCCAGTGGGAAACTGTTATCGGGCTGGAGACGCACGCCCAGCTCAACACGCGCTCCAAGATCTTCTCGGCCGCCGCAACCGCGTTCGGGGCGGAGCCGAATTCGCAGGCCTGCGCCGTGGACATCGCGCTGCCGGGCGTGCTGCCGGTGCTCAACCGCGGCGCGGTCGAGCGCGCCATCCGCTTCGGCCTTGCGGTGGGCGGAAACATCGCGTCGCGGTCGGTGTTCGCGCGCAAGAACTATTTCTATCCCGACCTTCCCAAGGGCTACCAGATCAGCCAGTACGAGGCTCCGGTCATCTCCGGCGGAAGCCTCGCCGTCGCTGTCGGCGAGCGGGAGATCACGGTGCGGCTCACCCGCGCTCATCTGGAGGAGGATGCCGGCAAGTCGCTGCACGAGGACTTCCACGGCAAATCGGGCATCGACCTCAACCGTGCCGGCACGCCGCTGCTGGAGATCGTCACGGAGCCGGACCTGCGCTCGGCGCAAGAGGCGGTCGCCTATGCGAAGGCGCTGCACGCGCTGGTGCGCTGGATCGACATCTGCGACGGGAACATGCAGGAAGGGTCGTTCCGCTGCGACGCCAACGTCTCCGTGCGCCCGGCCGGCTCGGCCGCGCTCGGCACGCGCTGCGAGATCAAGAACCTCAACTCGTTCCGTTTCATGGAACGCGCCATCGAGTTCGAGGCGCGCCGCCAGATCGAGGTGCTGGAGGACGGCGGGCGCATCGTGCAGGAGACCCGGCTCTACGACGCGCAGAAGGACGAGACGCGCCCGATGCGCAGCAAGGAAGAGGCGCACGACTACCGCTACTTCCCCGACCCCGACCTGCTGCCGCTCGCGATTTCCGAGGAGTGGATCGAGCGGGTGCGCGGCGAGATGCCCGAGCTGCCCGGCGCGATGCGGGAGCGCTTCACGCGGCAGTATTCGGCTGCGCCCGCCGAGGCTGCCGCGCTCACCGCGACCCGCGAGACCGCGCGCTACTTCGAGGCCGCGGTGGGCGCCGTCGGGGATCCGGCGGCCGCGCGGGTCTGCGCGAACTGGATCGCAGGCGAGCTGGCGGCGCGGCTCAACCGGGAGAACCTCGACATCGGCGCGGCGCCGGTCTCGCCTGAGCAACTGGCGGGGCTCGTGCGGCGTATCGCCGACGGCACGATCTCCGGCAAGATCGCCAAGGAAGTGTTCGATGCGCTCTGGAATGGAGAGGCCGCGGACGCCGATGCCTGCATCGAAGCGAAGGGGCTGCGGCAGATCAGCGATTCCGGGGCGATCGGAAGGTTCGTCGACGAGGTGATCGCCGCCGATCCGGAATCGGTCGCCGAATTCCGCGCAGGCAGGCAGAAGGCGCTCAACGCCCTGGTCGGCCGGGTCATGAAGGTCTCGGGAGGCAAGGCCAACCCGCAGCAGGTCGCGGAGCTTCTGCGCGCACGGCTCGCGGGTTGAGAGGCCGCTTGTCCGCGCCGCATGACAAGGGCGTGATCCGCATCCGCGGCGCGCGCCAGAACAACCTGCGCGATCTCGACCTCGATCTGCCCACCCGCGAGCTGATCGTGGTCACCGGCGTGTCCGGTTCGGGCAAGTCCTCGCTCGTGTTCGACACCCTGTACGCCGAAGGCCAGCGGCGCTACGTCGAGACCTTCAGCGCCTATGCGCGCCAGTTCCTCGACCGCCAGGACCGGCCCCAGGTCGATTCGATCGAAGGCATCGCCCCCGCGGTGGCGATCGACCAGACCAACCCGGTGCGCAGCTCGCGCTCCACCGTCGGGACGATGAGCGAGCTGGCCGATCACCTCAAGCTCTTGTTCGCGCGCGCCGCCACCCTCGTGTGCAGCGGCTGCGCCCGAGCGGTGCGCCGCGACACGCCGGGCACCATCCTCGCCGCGCTCGCGGAGCGCGCGCATGCGGCAGGCGAGCCCCGGCTCGCGATCACCTTCCCGGTGGCGCTCGCCCACGGTTTCTCCGAGGACGAGGTGATGCGGCTGCTCGCCGGCCAGGGCTACACGCGCATCCACGCGCGCGGCCCCGGTCTCGTCGAGGTCGTGCAGGACCGGCTGCGGCTCGCCGAGGCCGGTTCCGAGCGCGCGCTCGACGCGATCGAGGCCGCGCTGCGGCTTGGGCAGGGGCGGGTGAATGTGTACCCCATCGACGGCGAGGGCGGAGCCGGCCCCGCTTGGCGGTTCAGCAGCGGGCTGCATTGCCCGGACTGTGACCTCCAGTACGCGGATCCGGATCCGGGCCTGTTCTCGTTCAACTCGCCGATCGGCGCCTGCGAGACCTGCCGCGGCTTCGGCCGCATCATCGGCATCGACTACGGGTTGGTGGTCCCCGACGAATCGAAGAGCCTCGCCGAGGGTGCGGTGCGCCCCTGGCAGAGCGAAAGCTACCGCGAAGCGCAGGACGACCTGATGGAGTATGCGAAGCGGCGCGGTATTCCCGTTGACCGCCCCTGGCGCGAGCTCGCCCCCGAGGAGCGCGCCTGGGTGCTCGAAGGAGAATCCGGCTGGAAGGGCTGGCGCAAGTCCTGGCCCGGCACCTGGTACGGGGTGCGCCGTTTCTTCGAGTGGCTCGAGACCAAGAGCTACAAGATGCACATCCGCGTGTTGCTGTCGCGCTACCGCGCCTACACGCCGTGCCCGGCCTGCGGGGGCGCGCGGCTCAAGCCGGCGGCGCTCGCGTGGCGGGTGGGGACACACGCGGAGGCCGAGGTCGTGCTGGAGGGGCGCAGCCGCTTCCGGCCCGCTGGCGTGGAATGGAGCGACGACGCCCTCACGCGGGTGCCCGGCCTTTCGATCCACGATCTGATGTTGTTGCCGATCGAGCGCGTGCAGCGGTTCTTCGATGCGCTGCGTCTGCCTGCGCCGCTCGAGGAGGCGTGCGCCGCGCTCACCGCGGAGATCCGCAGGCGGCTCGGCTACCTGTGCGAGGTGGGCCTCGGCTACCTCACGCTCGACCGAGCCTCGCGCACGCTCTCCGGCGGCGAGGTCCAGCGCATCAACCTCACCACCGCGCTCGGCACCTCGCTGGTCAACACCCTGTTCGTGCTCGACGAGCCCTCGATCGGCCTGCATCCGCGCGACATGGGGCGCGTGATCGGGGTGATGCGCGGCCTGTGCGATGCAGGAAACTCGATGGTGGTGGTTGAACACGACCCGCAGATCATGGCCGCCGCCGACCGCATCCTCGACCTGGGACCGGGGCCGGGAGCGGCGGGCGGGCGCGTGGTCTTCTTCGGCACGCCGGATGCGCTCCCAGGGGCGTCCGGCTCCCTCACCGCGGACTACCTGTGCGGGCGCAGGCGCTCCGATGCCGCAGTGGCCCCGCGAGCGCCCGACCCCAGCGGCCCGCGGCTGGAGATCCTCGGCGCGGCCGCGCACAACCTCAAGGATATCGACGTCTCGATCCCGCTCGAACGGCTGGTGTGCGTGACCGGAGTGTCCGGCTCGGGGAAGTCCAGCCTGGTCGAGGACGTGCTCCATGCGGCGCTGCTCAAGGCGAAAGGTCGGCCGGTCGAGACGCGGGCGCGGCTGCGCGAGCTGCGCGGCCACGAGCGGCTCGCCGAGGTGGTGATGGTCGACCAGTCGCCGATCGGCAAGACGACGCGCTCGAACGCGGCGAGCCACGTGGGAGCGTTCGATCCCATACGGGCGTTGTTCGCCCGCGTGCCGGAGGCGAAGCGGCGCGGCTACAGCGCGGGCACCTTCAGCTTCAACGCCGGCCGCGGCCGCTGTCCCGGCTGCGGCGGCAACGGCTTCGAGCGGGTCGAGATGCAGTTCCTCGCCGACGTCTTCCTGCGCTGTCCGGACTGCGGCGGCAGCCGCTACCGGCCGGAAGTGCTCGAGATCGAGTGGCGCGGGAGATCGATCGCGCGGGTGCTCGACCTCACGGTCGCCGAGGCGCTCGAATTCTTCGCCGACTGCCCGCAGGTGGTGGCGCGGCTGAGGCCGCTCGCCGAGGTTGGACTCGACTACCTGCGCCTGGGCCAGAGCGTGCCCACGCTCTCCGGCGGCGAGGCGCAGCGGCTCAAGCTCGCCGGCCATCTGGCGCAGCCGGCGGCGGGGCGGACGCGGCCGGCCCTGTTCCTGTTCGACGAGCCGACCACCGGGCTGCACTTCGACGACATCCGCAAGCTGCTCGGCGCGTTCTCACGGCTGCTGGCCGCGGGGCACTCGCTGGTGGTGATCGAGCACAACCTCGACGTGATCCGCGCCGCCGACTGGATCATCGATCTCGGCCCCGAGGCAGGCGATGCCGGGGGACGGATCGTCTGCGAGGGCACGCCGGATACGCTCGCCGCCTCGCCGGATTCGGCGACCGGGCGCGCGCTGCGCGAGTACGAGCAGCAGTTCAGGCGCTGGTCGTCCCCGGCGAGCGCCCCGCCGGCGCCCGCGCGCGCGGCCGTGCGCGAGCCGGAAACGATCCGGGTGTTGCACGCCAACGAGCACAATCTCAAGGACGTGGTGGTGGAGATCCCGCGCGATGCCTTCACTGTCGTCACCGGGGTGTCCGGTTCGGGCAAGTCGACACTCGCCTTCGACATCCTGTTCGCCGAGGGGCAGCGGCGCTATCTCGAATCGCTCAACGCCTATGCGCGCCAGTTCGTCCAGCCCGCGGCGCGCGCGGATGTGGAGGCGGTGCGCGGCATCCCGCCCACGGTGGCGATCGAGAGCCGCGCGAGCCGCGGCGGGCGCAAGAGCACGGTGGGCACGGCAACCGAGATCTACCACTTCCTGCGGCTGCTCTACGTCAAGCTCGGCGTGCAGCACTGCCCGCAGTGCGGGGATGCGATCGAGCCGCAGAGCGCAGAGCGCATCATCGCTCGCATCCTCAAGAGCCGGCGCGGCGAGCGGGTGGGCGTGCTCGCGCCTCTGGTGAATGCGCGCAAGGGCTACTACACCGAGCTCGCGCGCCGGGCGAGGGCGAAGGGCGCCACCCATCTGCGCGTGGATGGCGAATTCCTGCCCACCGCGAAATGGCCGCGGCTCGAGCGCTTCAAGCTCCACACCATCGAGTTCCCGGTGGCCGATGTCCTCGTGACGCCGGAGCGGGAAGGCGAGCTGCGCGCGGCGCTCGCCGCCGCGCTCGAACTCGGCAAGGGCACGGTGAGCCTCGTCTGGCCGCTGGAGGCGCTGGAACGGGCGATCGCCCGCGGAGCGTCGGCGGCCCTCGAGCGCGAGGGGTTCTCCACCCGGCGCGCCTGTCCCACCTGCGGCACGAGCTTTCCCGAGCCCGACCCGCGGTTGTTCTCGTACAACTCCCGCCACGGCTGGTGCGGAAGCTGTTTCGGCACCGGGGTGAAGCTGCCCGGATTCGACGCCGAGCAGAGCGGCGAGGAAGCCTCGTGGAACGAGTGGTTCGAGGCCGAGCCGCCGCCCTGCCCGGAGTGCGGCGGCGCGCGGCTGAACGCGACCGCGCTCGCGGTGCGGCTGCACGGGCGCAGCATCGCCGAACTCGCGGCGATGCCGGTCACGCAGGCGCAGCGCGTCTTCGAGGCCCTGCGGCTCGAAGGGCGCGAAGCCGAGATCGGCCGCGACTGCGTCGCCGAGATCCGCTCCCGGCTCGCCTTCCTCGAGCAGATGGGCCTCGGCTATCTCGCGCTGGATCGCGCCGCGCCAACGCTCTCCGGCGGGGAGGCGCAGCGCATCCGGCTCGCCGCCCAGCTCGGCTCCAATCTGCAGGGCGTGTGCTACATCCTGGACGAGCCCACGATCGGCCTGCATCCGCGCGACAACCGCATGCTTCTCGACGTGCTGGAGCGCCTGCGGGCCAAGGGCAACACGCTGGTCGTGGTCGAGCACGACGAGGAGACCATCCGGCGCGCGGATCGCATCATCGATCTGGGCCCCGGCGCGGGCATCCGCGGCGGGAGGGTGGTGGCGGCGGGCACCGCGCAGGAGATCATGCGCGAGCCGGCTTCGGTGACCGGACGCTTCCTCGCCGATCCGCTGCGCCACCCCTTCGCGCCGCGCAGGCCGGTCGAGGCGGGCACCGCCTCGCTTTCGATCCGCGAAGCCGCGGTGCATAACCTGCGCGCGATCGACGTGCGCATCCCGCTCGCCCGCCTCACCGTGCTCACCGGCGTCTCGGGATCGGGCAAGTCCAGCCTTGCGCACGAGGTGCTGCGCGCGAACCTGGCGCGGCTGCTCGGCGCTCCGGCGGCGCACGGCCCGTTCGCGGGATGCCGAGAGATCCTGGGCTGGGAGGCGATCGCCCGCGTGGTCGAGGTCGACCAGACGCCGATCGGGCGCACGCCGCGTTCCTGTCCTGCGACCTATGTCGGATTCTGGGACGGCATCCGGCGCCTGTTCGCAGAGACGACCCAGGCGCGCATGAACGGGTATTCGGCGAGCCGTTTCTCCTTCAATAACGCCGGCGGGCGCTGCGAGGCCTGTGCCGGCCAAGGCTTGCAGAGGCTCGCGATGAGCTTCCTGCCCGACGTGTAGGTCGGGTGCGATGCCTGCGGCGGCGCGCGCTTCAACCCGCAGACCCTGGCGGTGCGCTGGCGGGAGCGCTCGATCGGCGAGGTGCTGGCGATGAGCGTGGACGAGGCGGCGGAGTTCTTCGCCGCCCAGCGGGCCACCCATCGCGCGCTGCGGCTGCTCCAGGACGTCGGGCTCGGCTACCTCGCCCTCGGCCAGGCGAGCCCCACGCTCTCGGGCGGCGAGGCGCAGCGCATCAAGCTGGTGAGCGAGCTGGCGCGGGTGCGCGCGGATGCTCCCGAGGGCGGGCGCGGCACCCTCTACATGCTGGACGAACCCACGGTCGGGCTGCACATGGCCGATGTGGAGAAGCTCGTCCGGGTGCTGCACCGGCTGGTCGATGCGGGCAACAGCGTGGTGGTCATCGAGCACAATCTGGATGTCATCGCCGAGGCCGACTGGGTCGTCGATCTCGGCCCGGAGGGTGGGGAAGCCGGCGGCAGGCTGGTCGCCGCGGGGCCGCCGGAGGCGATTGCGGCGAGCCCTGAGAGCCATACCGGCCGCATCCTCGCCGGGTTTCTCGGGGAACGCGCGCAGGGTGCGGTCCGGTCCCGATGAAACCGCCGATCACCGTCCTGCTGATGGGCCCGACCGCGAGCGGCAAGAGCGCGCTCGCGCTCGCACTCGCCCGCCGGTTTCCGGTAGAGATCATCTCCGCGGATTCGGCGCAGGTCTTCCGCGGGATGGACATCGGCACCGCCAAGCCCGATGCCCCCACGCGCGCCGCGGTGCCCCACCACCTGATCGACATCCTCTCGCCGCAGGAAAGCTATTCCGCCGGGGCGTTCCGGCGCGACGCGCTCCGGCTGATCGGCGAGATCGCCGCCTGCGGACGGGTGCCGGTGGTCGCGG
>Ga0100380_10000546_pt1 | contig 42002 bp, 42 predicted proteins | sample CryGeymeta201504_FD_80417 | JGI IMG/M metagenome (GOLD analysis project Ga0100380, IMG submission 80417) | Groundwater microbial communities from Crystal Geyser aquifers in Utah, USA - Crystal Geyser metaG 2015-04 | ecosystem: Environmental > Aquatic > Deep subsurface > Groundwater | place... | reverse complement strand
GGTGAGTACGGCGACCGCGGTGGTCGATGGGAGGCGCGCAGCACGACCGGTCATCGCGCCTCTTCGTTGCAGTCCGCACCCTGCGGGCGACCGTACTCACCCCAGACGCACCACTCCCGCACGATCTTCTCCTGTTACTCTTTCGTTCCTGATCGGCTTGGGCACGCCTGGCCTGTCAGCGAGCGGCGAGTGCGGGGAGGGTGAATGGGCGATATCCTGATGGCGTTCCGGCGGGCGCTCGGCAGTCTGGCCGGGCCGGGCATGTTCTGGCACCTGGTCTGGCCGACGCTCTCGGCGCTCCTGCTGTGGGGCGTGCTGGGGATCGCGTTCTGGACGGCGGCCGCCTCCTGGCTGGCCGGCTCGCTGGGCACGCTCGCGTGGCTGGAGGGAAGCGACTGGGCACAGCCGGCCTCCGCCGCGATGCTCTTCGCCGTGCATGTGCTGATGGCCCTGATCCTCGTGCCGCTGGTGTATGCGACCGCCGTCGTCCTCGCGGCGGGCATCGCGGTGCCGCTGATGCTGGAGCGCCTCGGCGAGACCGAGTACGCCGACCTCGATCGCCGCCACGGGGGCAGCATCGCCGGAAGCGTGGGCAATGCGGCCGGGGCCTTCGGCCTGTGGCTGGCAGGCTCGCTCCTCACCCTCCCGCTGTGGCTCGTTCCCGGCCTGGGCGTGGTGGTCTCGCTCATCCTGTCGGCCTGGCTCAACCAGCGCGCCTTCCGTTACGACGCGATGATGGAGCACGCGGATGCGGGCGAGATGCGCGCATTCTTCGCACGCGAACGCGGGCGCTTGTATCTGGTCGGCTTGGCGGCGGCTGCGCTCGCCTATGTTCCCGTCATCAACCTGGTCGCTCCGGCCTATGCCGGGCTGGTCTTCGTGCATTTCAGCCTCGGCGAGCTGAGGCGTTCGCGGGGAGTGCATCCATGAACATCGGGGCGGTCATCATCGGCGACGAGATTCTCTCCGGCAGGCGCCAGGACCGGCATTTCGCCAAGCTGATCGAGCTGTTGCGCAACCGCGGGCTCGCGCTCTCCTGGTGCGCCTACCTGGGCGACGACCGGGCGCGGCTCACCGCATTCTTCCGGACCAGCTTCGCCTCCGGCGATCTGGTGTTCAGCTTCGGCGGGATCGGCAACACTCCGGACGATCACACCCGGCAGGCGGCCGCCGCGGCGCTCGGTGTGCCGCTCGAACTGCATGCGGACGCGAAACGGGAGATCGAGGGGCGCTTCGGCGCCGAGGTCACGCGGCAGCGGCTCGCGATGGGCGAGTTTCCGCGCGGCGCGCGCATCATCCCCAACCCGTACAACCGCATCCCGGGCTTCTCGGTCGGCGATCATCACTTCGTCCCCGGGTTTCCGGAGATGGCGTGGCCGATGGCGGAGTGGGTACTGGACACCCATTACGCAGGACTGCGTCCGGAGCGCCCCCGGGCGGAAGCCGCCGTGGTGGTCTATGAGGTCTGGGAGAGCGCGCTGATGGAACTCATGCAGCGCATCGAACGCGAACATGCAGGGCTGCGGGTCTTCAGCCTGCCCTCGTTCGGCGACGAGCGCGTGCGCCGGCACGTCGAGCTGGGCGTGCGCGGCGAGGCGGGGCAGGTCGAAGCTGCGATGGCGGAGATCCGTGCCGAGCTCGACCGGATAGGCCTGCACTGGGAGCCCTCGCCTGCGGCCACGCGGCCGCAGGCGAGGGGCGCGTAGACGAAAAAACCCCGGCACGAGGCCGGGGTTTCGGACGCGGTCGCTGCGATCCGCTCAGGCGGCCTTCTTGGCCGGCTTCGCCGCGGCAGCCGCACCCACCGCCTTGACGGTGGCATTGGTCGCGGCGGCGACGTTCGCCTCGGTGATTTCCGCGACCTGCTTGGCAGCCTTGCTCATGCTGTCATAGGCGGAGTTGGCGGCGGCGATCGCGGACTTGACCGCGGCAACGGCGACATCCGAGCCCGCGGGAGCGGACTTGGCGGCCTGGTCCAGCGCGACCGCGACATTGCGGTTCAGCTCGGAGAACTGCGACTCGAACACCTTCGCGAGCTGTTCCTGGGTCTGGGCCGAGATCTCATACACGCTGCGCGCGTAAGCCACGCCGCGCTCCATCACGGGCTGGGCGAACGCAGTTTGCAGCGCGACGGCATCCTGCACGTCCCTCGCGGCGAGCAGCGCCTTGACGTTGGACACGCCTTCTTCCAGGAAGGAGCGGGCGCTGTTGAGGTTGAGTGCGGCAAGGCGCTCGGCACCGGCGAAGGAGGCGTTGGCGACGGCGAGCAGCGCTTCTACATTGGCCTTGTTGGTGGCAGCAAACTGTTCGGGAGACTTGTACATGGTCAGGTCCTCAAGAAAGGGTTCGATCGGTCGGGAGCGGCATCATGGTGCACTGCACCACCGATTCGGATTATAGGGTCTCCGGAGCCGAAGTCAAGCGTTTTTTGCCGCAATGCACAACGATGAATGAAGTCATTCAGAAACAACAAGATGAATGCATGCCATGGCGGCGATTGCCGCGCGCGGCTTTATGCGCCGCAACATGCGGCCGTCGTGAGCGCGCGCGCTCAGCGGTTCTTGAACTCCGGCTTGCGTTTCTCGACGAAGGCCGCCATGCCTTCCTTCTGGTCGGCCAGCGCGAAGGCGGCGTGGAAAGTGCGGCGCTCGAACAGCAGGCCTTCCGCGAGCGAGCCTTCGTAGGCGCGGTTGACGCACTCCTTGATCATCATCGCGACCGGCATCGAGAACCCGGCGATCCTCTCGGCGGTCGCGAGCGCGACCTCGATCAGCTCGGCGTCGGGCACCACGCGAGCGACCAGGCCGGCGCTCTCCGCCTCGCGGGCATCCATGTTCCGCCCGGTGAGGCACATCTCCATCGCCTTGGACTTGCCGACGAGCCGCGTCAGGCGTTGGGTGCCGCCGGCGCCGGGAAGGATCCCCAGCTTGATCTCGGGCTGGCCGAACTGGGCGCTCTCCGCGGCGAGGATGATGTCGCACATCATCGCCAGTTCGCATCCTCCGCCGAGCGCATACCCGGCCACGGCCGCGATCAGCGGCTTGCGGCAGGCCGCGACGCGCACCCAGTTGCGGGTGATGAAGTCGGGTTTGTAGACGTCCATGAAATTGCAGTCCTTCATGGCCGCGATGTCGGCGCCGGCGGCGAACGCCTTTTCGGAACCGGTCAGCACCATGGCGCCCACGTTCGGGTCGGCCTCGAACGCGCACAGCGCATGCCCCAGTTCGTCCATCAGCGCATCGTTGAGCGCATTGAGCTGTTTCGGCCGGTTGAGGGTGACCAGGCCGACTCGGCCGCGCGTCTCTGCAATGATGTTTTCATAAGCCATGGAGCTACTCCTTTCTCGTATCGGGCGCCGCGGACGGGGAATCCCCGCGGCGCGGCTGGATGATGGCGCGAACCCGCCCGTCGCCTGCGCGACCGCTGCGACCGCCATCGACGAGATAGGTTTCGGTCGCGGAGTCGTAACGGATGTAATTCCCGCGCACCTCGTCGCCGCCGCTTCTCACCAGCGCGCGGTCGAAGAACTCGGTGCGGCCGCTGCGCGTGTCGTGTTCGATGCGCCGTGCCTGGCCCTCGATGAAGTCCTCGCGGCCCTCGCGCTTCTCGCGGAACGCGGCGGGCTCTCCAGTCGCCACCCCCTTCTGGTAACCCGCCGGATCCCGGGTGACGAGAATCCGGTCGGCCTGGATGAGGAGGCTGCCCTGGCTCAACCGGACGTGACCCTCGAACAGGTGGGTCTTCTTCTTGTCGTCGATGGTGACGCGGTCCGCTTCGAGCCCGATCGGCTTTTCCCGGTCGGCGCGGTCGGCGTGCGCGGACAGGGACGCGGCGCAGGCGGCTGCGGCCAGAAGGCGGGCGAGGGGGGTCATTTTCCGGGTCGATCCAGTGTCGCGCGCACGTTGGCCTTCAGTTTCACGATACCTTCCTCGCGGTTCATTTCCAGCCCGGTTCCGGTGATCACCGAGGCGCCCTGCACGATTCGCACCGCTGCCGTCGTCACCGCCATCCCGGTATCGGGCAGGACCGTCAGCTCACTGGTCATGACCCGCAGTGCGGGAGTGCGCGCGGTCGCCTCGCGCCGGGCCTCGACGTTGTCGGTCAGCACGATCCGCGTCCCGTCGGCGTCGATGCGGCCGCGGTCGGCGCTCAGGTGCGCGGTCGCCGGTGCGCCGAACCAGGAAAGGGCGGGCTGACTCGCCTCCGTAGTGGCGTCGTCGGGATGATGTACCATCCTGCGTGCCACCAGCGCGTAGTGCAGGCCGCCGCTCTCGCCGAACTGGCGCAGGTCGAAGCCATCGACGATGAAGTCCGGATCATGGCGCGTCCTTCCATCGCTGCGGGGTGGCTCCTCGCGCGTGATCCGCTCCAGCCAGAAGGTGAGCCCGGCGAGCAGTGCCAGCACCGCGAGCGGAAAAAGGCTGTCGGTGCGCAGCCTCATCGCCGCTCGCAGCCGCCTTCGGGCGCAACGGCGTTCCCCATCAGATCACCCGCGCCTGGAGAAGGTCATGGGTGTTGAGCGCACCCACGAGCATGCCTTCGTCATCGACCACGAGAAGCTGGTTGATCCGCAGGCTGTCCATCCGCTCGACGGCTTCCACCGCGAGCCGCTCGGGGCCGATCGCATGCGGATGGGAGGTCATGACATCGGCGATGCGGATCCGGCGCAGGTCGCCGTCCTTCTCCAGAGTGCGGCGCAGATCGCCGTCGGTGTAGATGCCGGCGACGCGGCGCTCCGCCGTGACGACCGCCGTCATGCCCAGGCCGGCGCGGGTCATCTCGACCAGCGCCGCGGCGAGCGTCGCATCCTCGGGCACGGCGGGAATGGCGTCCCCCTGCCGCATGACGTCGCGCACCCGGGTCAGGAGCCGCCTGCCGAGCGCACCACCTGGGTGGGATGCCGCGAAATCCTCCGGGCCGAAGCCGCGCGCGTCGAGCAGCGCGACCGCGAGCGCGTCGCCGAGCGCCAGCGCCGCGGTGGTGCTGGCGGTCGGGGCCAGGTTGAGCGGGCAGGCCTCCTCCGCGACGCGCGCGTCGAGATGCACGTCGGCCAGGCGCGCGAGACTCGATTCGGGGTTTCCGGTGAGGGCGATGAGCCGGCCTCCGCGCCGCTTGATCATCGGCACGACGGTGAGCAGCTCCTGGGTTTCTCCGGAATACGACAGCGCGATCAGCACGTCCTCGCGCTGGATCATCCCCAGGTCGCCGTGGTTGGCCTCCGCGGCATGCACGAAATAGGCGGGGGTTCCGGTGCTTGCCAACGTGGCGGCGAGCTTGCGCGCGATATGGCCGGACTTGCCGATTCCGCTCACGATCACGCGGCCGCGGCAACCGAGGACGCAATCGACTGCGGCGAGGAATCGCTCGTCCACCCGGGCGATGAGCGCGCTCACCGCCTCGGCCTCGATCCTGAGCACGCGCCGCGCCAGCTCGAGCGACTTCGCGCAGCCGCGGACTTGGTTCATCGCAGACAACGGGTTTATATTCGGCGGAAAAGTATAACACTCGACCGCTGCCGGCCGCCGCCATGATCGACACCCTGGAGCTGGTGCTGATGCTGCTCGCCGCCGCGGTGCTGGTGGTGGTGGCGTTCCGCTCGCTCAACCTGCCGCCGGTGCTGGGCTACCTGCTGGTGGGCGCGTTCGTCGGTCCGAATGCGCTGCGACTGGTGCGCGAGACCGGGTCCGCGCGGCATCTGGCGGAGTTCGGCGTGGTCTTCCTGATGTTCTCGATCGGGCTCGAATTCTCGCTCCCGCGCCTGTTCAGCATGAAGCGCGTCGTGCTCGGACTGGGCCTCGCGCAGGTGCTGGCCACCACCCTCGCGGCGGTGCCGATCGCGATGCTGTTCGGATTGCCGTGGAGCGCCGGCGTGACGCTCGGCGGGGCGATCGCCATGTCCTCGACGGCGCTGCTTTCCAAGCTGCTGAGCGAGCGGCTCGAACTCGATTCGAAGCACGGGCGCCAGGTCATCGGCGTGCTGCTGGCGCAGGACATCGCCGTGGTGCCACTGCTCATCGTCACGCCGGCGCTCACCGGGGACGCCGGCGAGATGGCGATCAAGCTCGCCGTGGCCGCGCTCAAGGCCGCGGTCGTGCTCGCGCTGGTGCTGTTCCTCGGCCAGCGGCTGATGCACGCGTGGTTCGCACTGGTCGCCCGGCGCCGCTCCGCCGAACTGTTCATGCTCAACGTGCTGCTCATCACGCTCTCGCTCGCCTGGATCACCGAGCAGGCCGGACTTTCGCTCGCGCTCGGCGCGTTCCTGGCCGGGATGCTGATCTCGGAAACGGAATACCGCTATCAGGTCGAGGAGGACATCAAGCCGTTCCGCGACGTGCTCATGGGCCTGTTCTTCATCACCGTCGGTACGCTGCTCGATGTCGCGGTCGTGATCCGTTACTGGCCGCTCGTGCTCCTGGTTCTCGTCGCGCTGCTGGCGGGCAAGCTCGCGATCGCGGCCGGGCTCTCGCGCGCCTTCGGGGCGAGCCCCGGCACGGCGCTGCGCACCGGACTGTGGCTCGCCGCCGGCGGCGAATTCGGCTTCGTGCTGCTGGCGCAGGCGCGCGAGGGCACGCTTCCCGCGGAGGCGCTGCAGGTGACGGTGGCCGCGCTCGTGCTCTCGCTGCTGATCGCGCCGCTGATCGTGATGGCGAGCGAGCGCATCGCCCTGCGGCTGGCGCCCTCGGAATGGCTGCTGCGCTCGATGGAGCTCACGCGCGTCGCCGCCGAGTCGATGGCCGTCGAGGGCCATGTGCTGATCTGCGGCTACGGGCGCAGCGGCCAGTACCTCGCCCGCTTCCTGGAGCAGGAATCGGTGCCCTACGTCGCCCTCGACCTCGATCCGGAGCGCGTGCGCGAGGCGGCCGCCGCGGGCGATACCGTGGTCTATGGCGATGCCGCCCGGCGGGAGACGCTGTTGGCCGCGGGGGTGATGCGCGCCGCCGTCGTGGTGATCTCCTATGCCAACACCGACTCGGCGCTGCGCGTGATGCACCGCCTCGCGCAGCTTCGCCCCGGGCTTCCCACGGTGGTGCGGGCCTCCGACGAGAAGGACATGGAGCGGCTCACCGGCGGCGGAGCGGTCGAGGTGGTGCCCGAGACCTTCGAGACCAGCGTCATGCTCGCCTCGCACGCCCTGGTGCTGCTCGGTGTGCCGTTCGCACGCGTGTTCCGACGCATCCGCGAGATCCGCGGACAGCGCTACGAGCTCATGCGCGGCTATTTCCAGGGGATCAGCGACGCCGCCGATGCGCTCGACGAGGCGCGCGAACCCCGCCTGCACGCGGTGACGCTCGCGCCCGGCGCATTCGGCATCGGGCGCAGCATCGGGGAGCTGAACCTGCGGGTGACCGGTGCGCGGGTCTCGGCGCTGCGCCGGCGAAACATCCGCGCCATGCATCCCGCGGACGATGCCCGCTTCGAGGCCGGAGACGTGGTAGTGCTGCTCGGCGTGCCCGAGAGCCTGGCACTGGCCGAGGCGCTGCTGCTCAAGGGCGGCGCCTGAGGCGATCCTCGCGCGCGGCGCGCAGCGCCGCGCGCCGGCCCCGCACCATGTCGACCCCGCCGAGCAGCACCAGCCCGATGACGAAATAGCTCCCGGTGACGAGGATCGCCAGGCGATGATCGCCGCCCGAGAGCCAGGTCGCGAGCCCGTAGGTGAGCGGTCCGAGGATGGAGGCGAGCTTCACCGCGAGCCCCCAGAGACCGAAGAACCCGCCGAGTCTCGATGCCGGCGCGAGCAATCCCACCAGGGCGCGCCCGCCCGACTGCGAGGCGCCCATGCACAGCCCCGCGAGATTGGCCGCGAACCAGAACGCCGCCGGTCCGCGCGCCAGCGCCGCGATGAGCACCATCGCGATCCAGCCGCACAGCGTGAGCGCAATCGCGCGCACAGGGCCGATGCGATCCTGCACATAGCCGAACGAGAACGCCCCCAGCGCGGCGGTGACATTGACGGCCAGCACGAGCCGCAGGGTCTCGCGGGTCGTGAAGTGCATCGCCTCCTGCGCGTAGATCGCCGCCAGCGTGATCACCGCCTGGATGCCGGCCTGGTAGAACAGGCTGCATGCGAGAAAGCGCGAGAGGTCGCGGAAGCGCCGCGCATGACGGAAGGTCGCCGCGAGTCGCACCCATGCGGCGCGGCCGATGCCACGCGCCTGCGGCGCCGGCTTCGCGCGCTCGCGCAGCAGGGCGAAGGTCGGCAGGCTCGCGGCGGCGAACAGCGCCGCTGTCAGCAGCATGGTTTCCGGGACCGCCTCGGCCGCGCTGCGTCCCTGCGCTTCGGCGCGGCCGATCCACAACAGGCATGCGCCGAGCGAGGCGAGGCCCCCGAGGTAGCCCAGGCTCCAGCCCCAGCCCGAGACCCGTCCCATCGCCCGGCTGCCGGCGAGCTCGGGCAGGAAGGCGGCGATCAGGTTCTCGCCGCTGCCGAAGAAGAAATTGGAGGCGACGATGCAGGCAGCCGCCAGCCACAGCGAGCCGGGACCGGCGAAATACAGCAGGGCGGTGAACAGCACGCAGCCGGCGGTCGTGAGCGCGAGGAGTTTCTTCTTCGCTGCGAGGGCGTCGGCAACTGCGCCGACGAGCGGCGCGGTCACGACGATCATCGCGTAGGAGAGCGAGAGCGCGACGGTCCAGGAGAGCGTCGCCCAGGGCGCGCGCTGCGCCACGACCGCGACGAAGTAGGCGTTGAATACGGCGGTGATGACGACCGTCGTATAGCCGGAGTTGGCGAAGTCGTACATCGCCCACGCCCACACCTCGATGGGGCGCACGCCTTCGGCCAGCGGGGTGTCGCGGGATGGGGGAGGATGGTTCGTGGCGCGGCCCTCGGTCGGGCGGCCATTATCGCCGAGGGGACAGGGGACAGAAAAGCCCGAAACCCGGAAAAAAAACCGATGACCCCGCCACGCGGAGCCATCGGTTTGCGCTTTCTGCGCTTGCGCCATGACGGCGCTTCGGAACCCTGAGGTTCCGTCTCAGGTCAGGGAATCTTCGGACTGGCTCGCGATACGCTGCCTCCTTTCGTGAGTCCTGCACCTCCTGTATAGACCATCGGCCAACGGGATGCAGGGTACAATGCAGCCGGAAGTCCGCCAGGCAGCCGCTGCACGCCCCGCGCGTGTGGAGGAAAGTCCGGGCCCCACAGAGCAGGATGCCGGCTAACGGCCGGGCGCAGCAAGTCGCAAGACCCAAGGCGACGGAAAGTGCAACAGAGAGCAGACCGCCGATGGCCTCGCGAGAGGATCAGGCAAGGGTGAAACGGCGAGGCAAGAGCTCACCGCGTCCGTGGCGACACGGGCGGCACGGCAAACCCCATCCGGAGCAAGGCCAAATAGGGAAGCTATAGCGCTGCTCGCGCTGCTTCCGGGTAGGCCGCACGAGCGGCGTGGCAACACGCCGCCAAGAGGAATGGCTGCCCACGACAGAACCCGGCTTATCGGCGGACTTCCACCCGAATCCGGCCTTCCGTCATCTCACCCGCATGACTCGCCGGCGTCCCGCCCGCCGTCCGCGGTCATTCATGAAGTAGTTTCTTCGCTTTCGGCTTCAACCTCATAATTTTGCTGATTTCCTGCCGATTTCCAGAGGACCGCTCAAAGATAACTCCTTGCCGCCACGCAAAAAAACCTGCCGGGTGGCTTGACCGGCCGGGAATCCTCCACTAGAGTGGGAGCAAGTGGAGAAAAGTGGGAAAAATGGCCGACGCCTTTTTTCCCGCAGAAGAAGGGGGCGGCGTGTTCCAGGGAGCGGTGGCGCTCAATCTCGATGCGAAGGGCAGACTCGCGATCCCGACGCGCCATCGCGAGGCTCTCCAGGCGCCGGCGAACGCCACGGTCGTCATCACCGCCCACCCCGATCGATGCCTGCTGGTCTATCCACTTGCGGCCTGGGATCCGATCCGTGACAAGCTGCTCGCGGCATCGAGCTTCGACCGCGCAGCGGCCCGCATCAAGCGCCTGCTCGTCGGCAACGCCAGGGAGGAGCGGCTCGATGCGGCGGGCCGCGTGCTGATCGCCTCCGAGCTGCGCGCGCTCGCGGGTCTCGACAAGCAGGTCTGGCTGGTGGGCCAGGGCAGCCATTTCGAGCTCTGGTCGGATGCCGGCTGGCAGGCGGAACAGGAGCAGATGTTCGGACTCGCCGAGCCGCTGCCGGCCGCGCTCCAAGATCTCGCCCTGTGAATGGGGGCGATGGGCATCGACCGGTCCTGCTGCGCGAAGCCGTCGATGCGCTCGCGCTGCGCGCAGACGGGCGCTACGTCGATGCGACCTTCGGGCGCGGCGGGCACAGCCGGGAAATCCTGCGGCGCCTCGGACCGGCAGGGAAGCTGCTCGCGCTCGACCGCGACCCGAAGGCGATCGACGCCGGGCGCTCGATCGCCGATTCGCGCCTGCGGCTCGCTCATGCGCCATTCAGCCGGCTCGGCGAGTGCCTGCGGGAGGCCGGCATCGAAGCCGCCGACGGGATTCTGTTCGACCTCGGGCTGTCCTCGCCACAGCTCGACGACGGTGAGCGCGGGTTCAGCTTCCGCTTCGATGCGCCTCTGGACATGCGCATGGATCCCGGCCAGGGCGAAGCCGCCGCGGACTGGCTCGCCCGGGCATCCGAAGAGCAGATCAGGAGGGTGGTGAAGGACTATGGAGAAGAACGGTTTGCTCATGCGGTTGCAAAGGCGATTGTTGCTGCAAGGTCAAGGGAGCCTGTCGCGACCACGGGACGGCTTGCCGCGGTCGTGGAAAAGGCCGTCCGTACGCGCGAGCTGGGTCAACACCCGGCGACGCGGACTTTTCAGGCTCTACGGATTCACGCCAATCAGGAACTCGAGGAGCTGTCGCTAGCGTTGCCTCAGGCGCTGGCGGGTTTGAAACGGGGCGGCAGGCTGGTGGTGATCAGCTTCCATTCTCTCGAAGACCGCATCGTCAAGCGCTTCATGCGCGAGGCGGCGCAGCCCTCCGGCCTGCCCGCGAAATTGCCCGTGCGCGCCAGCGAATTGCCACCACCGCTCGCCAGAATCGTCGGTCGACCGGCGCGACCCGGAGCCGCGGAGCTCGCCGCGAATCCACGTGCGCGCAGCGCCCTGATGCGAGTCCTGGAGAAACTGTGATGCGCGCCATTGCCCGCCTGAACGTGATCCTGATCCTGGTGCTTCTCGGAGCCGCGCTGCTCGTGGTGGGCGCCCAGCACCGGGCGCGGGCGCTGCTTCTGGAGATCGAGCGCGAGCAGGACCGCATGCGCGCGCTCGAAGTCGAGTGGGGCCAGCTCCAGCTCGAGCAGAGCACCTGGGCCGCGCACGCGCGGGTGGAGCGGATCGCGCGCGAGCGCCTCGAGATGCGGCTGCCGGCGGCGGGACAGCTCGTGGCGGTCGAGCCGAAGGCGGCGCAATGAAGTTCAGCGAGAGCCCGCTGCTGTCCCGCCTGGTGCCGCCGCGGCGCGGGCGCGTCCTGCTGCTCATGCTGATGGGATGCTTCGTCGCGCTGCTCGCCCGCGCCTTCTATCTGCAGACAATGCGCAACGATTTCCTGCAACAGAAGGGCGAGTCGCGCTATTCGCGCGTGCTCGAACTCTCCGCCACCCGCGGCCGCATCCTCGACCGCCAGGGCGACGTGCTGGCGGTGTCGACGCCGGTGAAATCGGTCTGGGCGATCCCCGAGGACGCGCGGCTTGCACCGGCCGGTCTGCGCCGGCTCGCTTCCATCCTCGGAACGAGCGCGCGCGAGCTCACGCGCATCCTCGCTTCGGACAAGGATTTCGTGTATCTGCAGCGCCAGGTGCCGCCGGACGTGGCGGCCCGGGTCGAGGCGCTCCGGCTGCCGGGCATTCATCAGAGCCGCGAGTTCCGGCGCTATTACCCCTCGGGCGAGGTCGTGGCCCAGTTGCTCGGCTTCACCGGAGTGGAGGACGGCGGCCAGGAAGGGATCGAGCTCGCATTCGACGCGCAGCTCGCGGGCAAGCCGGGCAGCCGGCGGGTGATCAAGGACCGTCGCGGCAACATCGTCGAGGACGTGGAGTCGATCCGCTCGCCGCGCGAGGGCAGGGACATCGTCCTGGCGCTCGACGCGAAGATCCAGTACATGGCCTATGCGGCGATCCGCCAGGCGGTCGAGGAGCACCGCGCAGCCGCCGCCGGCGCGGTCGTGCTCGACGCGAAGACCGGCGAGATTCTGGCGATGGCCAACCTGCCGACCTACAACCCGAACAACCGCGGGCGGCTCTCCGGCGCGCAACTGCGCAACCGCGCCGTCACCGACACCTTCGAGCCCGGTTCGACGCTCAAGCCCTTCACGATCGCCTTGGCGCTCGATCAGGAACGGGTGCGTTTCGATACGCCAATCGACACCCGGCCGGGCCGGCTCACGATCGGCAACGCGACGATCTCCGATTCGCATCCCAATGGCGTTCTGACCGTCGCCCAGGTGATCCAGAAATCCTCCAACGTCGGGGCCGCAAGGATCGCGCTGGGGGCGCAGCCGGAAGACATGTGGGGCATGTTTGCCCGGCTCGGGTTCGGCGAGCCGCTCAAGCTCGGCTTCCCCGGCGAGGCCGGCGGGCGGCTGCGTCCCTGGCAGCACTGGCGGCCGATCGAGCAGGCCACCATGGCCTATGGACATGGCATCTCGGTGAGCCTGATCCAGCTCGCGCGCGGCTATCTGGCCTTCGCGCGCGACGGGGAGATCCTTCCGCTCTCGCTCACCCGTCTGGATGCTCCGCCGCCGGGCGGCGTACAGGTGTTTTCGGTACGCACCGCGCGCGAGGTGCGCACCATGCTGGAGATGGCTGCAGGGCCGGAAGGCACCGCTCCGAAGGCCCGCGTCCCCGGCTACCGTGTGGCGGGCAAGACCGGCACCGCGCACAAGCTCGCCGGGGGGCGCTACGCCGAGCGTTACGTCGCCTCTTTCGTCGGTTTCGCGCCGGTGTCCGATCCGCGGCTGGTGGTCGCGGTCATGATCGACGAGCCGACCGTGGGCGGCTACTACGGCGGGCAGATCGCCGCCCCGGTGTTCTCCCGCGTGATGGGCGGTGCGCTGCGCGCGCTGGGTGTGCGGCCGGATGCACCGGAGCAGGCCGTGCATGAGGCGCCTGGCGGGCAGTCCGCGCCGCCGGCTGCAGGCCCCGCCGCGATCCGGATCTCGTATCCGCAACGGGGATTGCGGTGAGCGCGCGAGCGGAAGAAGCGCGGCGGCTGCTTGCGGAACTGGCCGCAAGGGGCGTGCGCGTGCGGCGCCTGTGTACCGATTCGCGCGCGATCGAGCCCGGCGACGCGTTCCTCGCCTTCCCCGGTGAGCGCACCGACGGGCGCCGGTTCATTGCCGATGCGCTTGCACGCGGTGCCGCAGCCGTGCTCCGGGAAGCCGCGGAGATCAATGGGGTCAGACACGAGGAGATAAATGGGGTCAGACACGATAAAAATATCGTGTCTGACCCCATTTATCCGGTGGAGAACCTGCGCGCGCTCGCCGGCCCGCTCGCCGACCTCGTGTTCGGCCGGCCCTCGGAGAAGATGACGGTCGTCGGGGTCACCGGAACGAACGGAAAGACCTCGGTGAGCCAGTGGATCGCGCGCGCGCTCGAAGCCGCCGGGACGCGCTGCGCGGTGATCGGCACGCTGGGCAGCGGCTTTCCGGACCACCTGGAGGAGAGCGCGAACACCACGCCGGAGCCGGTCGCGCTGCATGCGAGCCTCGCGCGCTTCCTCGGCGCCGGAGCGCGCGCCTGCGCCATGGAGGTGTCGTCCATCGGGCTCGACCAGGGGCGTGTGGAGGGCGTCGCCTTCGCATCCGCGGTATTCACCAATCTCACCCGCGACCATCTCGAGACTCACGGCACGATGGAAGCCTACGGCGAAGCGAAGGCGCGGCTGTTCGCGATGCCCGGCCTGGGAGCCGCGGTGCTCAACCTCGACGACCCCTTCGGCCGCACCCTGGCCGCACGCCTCGCGGGATCGGGCGTGCGGCGGATCGGCTACACGCTCGGCCGCGAAGGGCCGCGGCCGCCATGCGTGGAGGAGCTGTTCGCTGCGCGCGAGATCCTCGCCGGGCCGAACGGCCTGCGCTTCCGCATCGAGGCGCCGGCGGGCGGGGCGACGATCGACACCGGGCTCCTGGGCCGTTTCAACGTCTCGAATCTGCTCGCCGTCGCGGCCGCACTGTGCGCGAGCGGCGTCGCGTTCTCGCGCGCGGCGGAATTGCTCGGCAAGCTCCCCTCGCCCACGGGCCGCATGCAGGCGATCGGCGGCGCCGGAGCGCCGATGGCGGTGGTCGATTATGCCCACACGCCGGATGCGCTCGAACAGGCGCTGGGCGCGCTGCGCGAGGTGGCCCGCGCGCGCAATGGGCGGCTCGCGTGCGTGTTCGGCTGTGGCGGCGATCGCGATCGAGGCAAGCGCGCGCAGATGGGCGAGGTGGCCGCGCGGCTGGCCGACCGGGTGATCCTGACCAGCGACAATCCGCGCTCTGAAGATCCGCGCGCGATCCTGGATCAGATCCGCGTCGGTGCCGTAACCGATGCGATCGTCATCGAAGACCGGGCGCGGGCGATCGCCTTCGCGCTCGGCGAGGCGGGCCTCTGCGACGTGGTGCTCATCGCAGGCAAGGGACACGAGTCGTGGCAGGAGGCGGGCGGGGTCCGCCGGCCGTTCAGCGACGCCGCCCACGCGCGCGCCGCGCTCGAAGCCCGCGGAGGGGGCGCCGCATGATGGACCTGCTCGAGGCCGCAGTGGCGACCGGGGGCTCCGCGCTGGGCGCCAATCCTCGGTTCGCGGGGGTGTCGACGGACAGCCGCAGCATCGGCGCCTCGGAGCTCTTCGTCGCCCTGAAGGGTGACCGCTTCGACGGGCACGCGTTCGTCGAACAGGCGGCGGTGCGCGGGGCCTGCGCGGCGATGGTCGCGCAGTCCTGGTGGGAGAAACGGCGTCCGGTTCCTGAACTGCCGCTGCTGGTCGTGGACGACACCCGGCGCGCGCTCGGTGCGCTGGCCGCCGAGTGGCGGAGACGCTTCGATCCGGTGCTGATCGCGATCACCGGCAGCAACGGCAAGACCACGGTCAAGGAGATGTGTGCCGCGATCCTGCGCGAGGCCGCCCGCGCCGAAGGGCTCGACCCTGCCGCCGCGGTGCTCGCCAGCGCGGGCAATCAGAACAACGACATCGGAGTGCCACTGACGCTGCTGCGACTGCGCAGCTCGCATCGCGCGGCGGTCGTCGAGCTGGGCATGAACCACCCCGGAGAGATCGCCGCGCTCGCGGCGATCGCGCGCCCCGGCGTGGCGCTGGTCACCAACGCCCAGCGCGCGCATCTGGCCGGCCTCGCCTCGCTCTCCGAGGTCGCGCGCGAGAAGGGGGAGCTCATTCGCGCGCTTGCGCCCGGGGGCACGGCGGTGATCAATGCCGACGACGCCTTCGCCGGTTACTGGCGCGGGGTGGCAGGCACCCGTCCGGTGGTGAGCTTCGGCATCGAGAAGGAGGCGTCGGTCAGCGGTCGCTGGACGCCCCGAGGGCTGTCCTCGACGGTCGAACTCGTCACCCCGGCAGGCAGCGCGCGGCTGAGCCTGCGCGTGCCCGGCATCCACAACGTGCGCAACGCGCTCGCCGCGGCTGCGGCCACGATCGCCGCGGGAGCGCCGCTGCCCGCGGTCGTCGCCGGGCTGGAGCGTTTTGCCGGCGTTCCCGGACGGCTCCAGCCGAAGCCCGGACGTGGCGGTGCGAGGCTGATCGACGACAGCTACAACGCCAACCCGGACTCGGTGCATGCGGCCATCGACGTGCTGGCGGCCACCACCGGGCGCAAGATCCTGGTGCTCGGGGACATGGGCGAGATCGGCGAGGCGAGCGGCCAGTATCACGACGAGGTCGGCGGCTACGCCAAGAGCCAGGGGCTGGATCGGCTGTTCGCGCTGGGCGAGCAGGCCGGGCTCGCGGCCCGCAATTTCGGCGCCGGCGGCAGCCACTTCAGGCGCATCGAGGATCTCGTCGCGGCGCTCACGAAGGAGCTCACGCCCGATGCGACCGTGCTGGTGAAGGGTTCGCGCTTCATGCGCATGGAACGAGTGGTGGAGGTGCTGCTCGCGCCGTCCGAATCGGGCGAGGCGTCTCCGGCATCCGCCGCAGGAGGTGAATGAGGCGATGCTGCTCGCGCTCGCACAATGGCTGGCGAAGGACGTGCGCGCCTTCAACGTCTTCGGCTACATCACGCTGCGCGCCGTGCTCGCGGCGATGACCGCGCTGGTGATCTCGTGGGTGCTCGGCCCGGTGGTGATCCGGAAGCTGACCGCGTACAGGATCGGTCAGGCGGTGCGCGACGACGGCCCGAAGTCGCACCTGACGAAGGCCGGCACGCCGACGATGGGCGGTGCGCTGGTGCTGATGTCGGTCGCCATCACCACGCTCCTGTGGGGCGATCTCGCCAGCCGCTATCTCTGGGCCGTGCTGCTCCTCACGCTCGGCTTCGGCGCGATCGGCTGGGTGGACGACTATCGCAAGGTGGTGAGGCAGGATCCGCGCGGGCTGCCGGGGCGCTGGAAGTTTCTCTGGCAGTCCGTCCTCGGCCTGGCGGCGGCGGTCTATCTTGCCCTCAGCGCAACCGTTCCCGCCGAGCTCGAGCTGATCGTGCCATTCTTCAAGACCATCGCCTACCCGCTCGGCGCGATCGGCTTCGTCGCGCTCACCTTCTTCGTCATCGTCGGCAGCAGCAACGCGGTGAATCTCACCGACGGGCTCGACGGCCTGGCGATCATGCCCACCGTGATGGTCGCGGGCGCGCTGGCGATCTTCGCCTACGTCGCAGGCCATGCCGGCTTTGCGCGCTACCTCGGCGTGCCCTACATCCCGGGCTCGGGCGAGCTGGCGGTGTTCTGCGGGGCGCTCGTCGGCGCGGGGCTGGGCTTCCTGTGGTTCAACGCCTATCCGGCCGAGGTGTTCATGGGCGACGTGGGGGCTCTGGCACTCGGCGCCGCGCTCGGCATGGTGGCGGTCGTGGTGCGCCAGGAGATCGTGCTCTTCATCATGGGCGGCCTGTTCGTCGCCGAGACACTCTCGGTGATGGTGCAGGTCGTGTATTTCAGGCTGAGCGGAGGCAAGCGGATCTTCCGCATGGCGCCGCTCCATCACCATTACGAACTCGGCGGCTGGAAGGAACCCCAGGTCGTCGTCCGGTTCTGGATCATCACGATCCTGCTCGTGCTGTTCGGGTTGTCGACGCTCAAGCTCAGATGAAACCTGAAGCGAACGTAATGCCCGCGAAATTTTCACGAACGGGTCGCGACCTTTCGGGTGGCCTGAACGGCCGGACGGTGCTGGTGCTCGGGCTGGGCGAGAGCGGGCTGGCGATGGCGCGCTGGCTGGCGCGCGAGGGCGCGCGCGTGCGCGTGGCGGATACGCGCGCCGATCCGCCGTTCGCACACGAGTTGCACCGCGCCGTGCCGGGCGTGCAGATCGTCGCCGGACCGTTCTCCGACGCGCTGCTCGATGGTGTGGAGCTGGTCGGCCTGAGCCCCGGGCTCGCGCCCGACCAGGCGCCGATCGTGGCCGCGCGTGCGCGCGGGATCGAGGTGGTGGGCGAGATCGAGCTGTTCGCCCGCGCGCTCGGCGCGCTGGGCTGGCGGGGAAAGACCAGAGTGCTCGCCGTCACCGGCACCAACGGCAAGACCACGGTGACCTCGATGCTGGGCGAGATGTGCCACGCGGCGGGACTCGAGGCCGTGGTGGCCGGCAACATCAGCCCGGCCGCGCTCACCGTGCTGATGCGCTGCCAGGATCACGGCCGGCAGCCGCAGGCCTGGGTGATGGAGCTTTCGAGCTTCCAGCTCGAGACGCTGGAGAGCCTGGCGCCGGATGCGGCGGTCGTGCTCAACGTGACCGACGACCATCTCGACCGCTACCGCGATCTCGCCGAATACGCCGCCACCAAGGCGCGCATCTTCGAGGGCGCGGCGGTCCAGGTGCTCAACCGCCAGGACGCGCGCGTGGCGGCGATGCGCCGCCGGGGAGCCCGCATGCTGAGCTTCGGGCTCGACGCGCCGCCCGGCGAAGAGGATCTCGGCATCGCCACGCGCGAGGGCCAGCGCTTCCTGGCGCAGGGCGCAGAGCCGCTGATGGCGGTCTCGGCGCTTCCGCTCGCGGGCGCCCACAATGTCGCCAATGCGCTCGCCGCGGCCGCGATGTGCCTCGCGATCGGGCTGCCGGCGGCGCCGCTCGCCGCCGCGCTGGCGAGCTTCACCGGCCTGCCTCACCGCGTCGAGCGCATCGCCGAGATCGAGGGCGTCGGCTTCTACGACGACTCCAAGGGCACGAATGTCGGCGCCACGCTCGCCGCGCTCACCGGGCTGGGACGCAAGGCGGCGCTGATCCTGGGGGGCGAGGGCAAGGGTCAGGACTTCTCGCCGCTCGCCGCACCGCTCGCGCGCCATGCCCGCGCGGTGGTGCTGATCGGCCGCGATGCTCTTCTCATCGAGCGCGCCATCGCGCCCGGCGGCGTGCCCATCCTGCATGCCGGGGATATGAGGCAGGCAGTCGAGCGGGCCTATGCCTCGGTCAAGCGCGGCGAGGCCGTGCTCCTGTCGCCCGCGTGCGCCAGCTTCGACATGTTCCGCAACTACGCACATCGCGCCGAGGTCTTCGCCGACGCCGTTCGGGCGCTCGGAGCGCGCATCACGGAGGCCGGCTGATGAGGATCGCGCTCGCGCGGATCAATGGGGTCAGACACGATAAAAATATCGTGTCTGACCCCATTTATCGGGAGTTCGATGCGGCGCTCGTCGTGCCCGCGGCTGCGCTGCTCCTGCTGAGCATCGTCATGGTCTATTCGGCCTCGATCGCGATCGCGGAAGCCAGCCGCTACACCGGCCATCAGCCGGCTTATTTCCTGATCCGCCAGGCGGCCTTCGTCGGCATCGGGCTCATCCTCGGCGCGATCGCGTTCCAGTTTCCGGTCCGGCGCTGGCAGCAGGCCGCGCCCTGGATCTTCGTCGGTGGCCTCGTGCTGCTGATCCTGGTTCTGGTGCCCGGCGTCGGGCGCGAGGTCAATGGCGCGCGGCGCTGGCTGCCGCTCGGCCCGATCAACCTCCAGCCTTCGGAGCCGATGAAGCTGTTCGCGGTGCTCTACGCGGCCGACTACACCGTGCGCAAGCTCGCCGATCTGGGCAGCCTGCGGCGCGGCTTCGTGCCGATGGCGCTGGTCATGCTGCTCACCGGCGCCCTGCTGCTGCGCGAGCCCGATTTCGGCGCGCTGGTGGTGATCGTGGGCATCGCCATGGGTATCCTGTTCCTCGGCGGCCTGCGGCTGCGCCCGTTCCTCCTGCTGATGGCCCTGCTCGCGATCGGCTTCCTGCTGCTCATCTGGCTCGAGCCCTACCGGCGCAGCCGCTTCATCGGCTTCATGGACCCCTGGTCGGACGCCTACGGGACGGGCTATCAGCTCTCGCATGCGCTGATCGCCTTCGGCCGCGGCGAATGGTTCGGCGTGGGTCTGGGAGCGAGCGTCGAGAAGCTCTTCTACCTGCCCGAGGCGCACACCGACTTCCTGCTCGCGGTGATCGCGGAGGAGCTCGGATTCGCCGGTGTGGCCGCGGTGGTGGCGATGTTCGCGCTCGTTGTCCTGCGCGCCTTCGCCATCGGCCGCAGGGCGCTGCACCTGGAGCGTGTCTATGGCGGCCTGGTCGCGCAGGGCATCGGCATCTGGATCGGCGCGCAGGCCTTCATCAACATGGGCGTGAACATGGGCCTGCTGCCGACCAAGGGACTGACCCTGCCGCTGATGAGCTTCGGCGGCAGCGGCATCGCCGCGAACTGCGTCGCGCTGGCGATCCTGCTGCGGGTCGACTGGGAGAACCGCCAGCTCATGCGGGGAGTGCAGCTATGAGCCGGCGTTCCACGGCGGGCGAGCGGTGAGGCGCTGCATGATGATCATGGCAGGGGGCACCGGCGGGCACATCTTCCCCGGCCTCGCGGTCGCCGACTACGCCGCGGGGCAGGGCTGGCGCGTGGTCTGGATGGGCAACCCCGAAGGCATGGAGGGCCGGCTGGTTCCGGAGCGCGGCTACGAGCTCGCGCGGGTGCGCTTTTCGGGCTTGCGCGGCAAGGGCCTGGCGCGGGCGCTGTGGCTGCCGGTGGCGCTGCTGCGCGCGTTCTGGCAGGCCTTCCGGGCGCTCGGGCGGGTACGCCCGCAGGTCGTGCTGGGCATGGGCGGCTACGTCAGTTTCCCGGGCGGGATGATGGCGGTGCTGCGCGGCGTCCCACTCGTCGTGCACGAGCAGAACTCGGTCGCGGGCCTGGCCAACCGCGTGCTCGCGAAGCTGGCCGACCGGCGCCTGTGCGGATTCCCCGGCACCCTCGATCGCTCGCAGTGGACGGGCAATCCGGTGCGCGACGCGATCGCCGCAATCGCTCCCCCGGCCGAGCGCTACGCGCGGCGCAGCGGGCCGCTGCGGCTGCTGGTGGTGGGCGGGAGCCTGGGCGCGCAGGCGCTCAACGAGACGGTGCCGGCCGCGCTCGCGCTGCTGCCCGCAGCGGAGCGTCCGCGCGTCGTGCATCAGTCGGGCGCGCGCAACCTGGAGGCATTGCGGCGGGCGTACGCGCAGGCCGGGGTCGAGGCCGAGGCCCTCGCCTTCATCGAGGACATGGGAGCGCGCTACGCCGCCGCCGATCTGGTGATCTCGCGCGCCGGCGCGCTCACGATCGCCGAGCTGGCCGCGGCCGGGCTGCCCGCGGTGCTGGTCCCGTTCCCGCACGCGGTCGATGACCACCAGACCGGCAACGCCCGCTTCCTCGATCGGGTCGGAGCCGCATTCCTGCTGCCGCAGGCGGAACTGTCGCCGGCCTCGCTCGCCGCGCTGCTCTCGGGGCTCGACCGCGCGAGGCTCGCGCAGATGGCCGAAAAGGCGCGCGCCCTGGCGCGTCCGGACGCGGCCGGCGCGGTGGCGCAGGCGTGCATGGAGCTCGCCCGATGAAGCACAAGGTCAGCCACATCCACTTCGTGGGCATCGGCGGATCGGGGATGAGCGGGATCGCCGAGGTGCTGCTCACGCTCGGCTACCGGATCAGCGGCAGCGATCTCTCGGAAAACGCCGCCACGCGGCGCCTGGCCGCGCTGGGCGCGGTGGTGCGCATCGGGCACGACGCCGCCAACGTCGCCGGGTCCAATGCCGTCGTCGTGTCCTCGGCAGTGGGGAGCGACAATCCAGAGGTGATCGCGGCGCGCTCGGCCCGCATCCCGCTGGTGCCGCGCGCGCAGATGCTCGCCGAGCTGATGCGCTTCAAGCAGGGCATCGCGGTCGCCGGAACGCACGGCAAGACCACCACCACCAGCCTGATCGCGAGCGTGCTCGCCGAGGGCGGTCTGGACCCCACCTTCGTCATCGGCGGCCGCCTGAATTCCGCCGGAGCCCACGCGCGCCTGGGCGGAGGCGAGTTCCTGGTCGCCGAGGCCGACGAATCCGACGCTTCCTTCCTGCATCTCAACCCGGTGATCTCGGTGGTGACCAACATCGACGCCGACCACATGGACACCTACGGGCACGATCCGGCCCGGCTCAGGCAGGCATTCGTCGACTTCCTCCACCGGCTGCCCTTCTACGGGGTCGCGATCCTGTGCGTGGATGACCCCGGCGTGCGCGAGATCCTGCCGTTCGTGTCCAAGCAGATCGTGCGCTACGGACTCGATGCGCAGGCGAGCGTGCGCGCCGAGAACCTGCGCGCCGAGGGCGGGACGATGCGCTTCGAGGCGCTGCGGGTCAATGGCAGCACCAGCCGGCTACCCGTCACGCTCGCGCTGCCGGGGGCCCACAACGTGCGCAACGCCCTGGCGGCGATCGCGGTGGCGGCCGAGGTCGGGGTCGGAGATGATGCCATCGTCAAGGCGCTCGCCGGGTTCAGGGGCGTCGGCCGCCGCTTCCAGCGCTGGGGCGAGGTGGCGGCCGCGGGCGGCGGGGCCTTCACGCTGATCGACGACTACGGCCATCATCCGGCCGAGATTGCCGCGACGCTCGCCGCGGCGCGCGGCGCATTTCCCGGCCGCCGGCTGCTGCTCGCCTTCCAGCCGCACCGCTACACCCGCACCCGCGACTGTTTCGAGGATCTCGTCCGGGTGCTCTCGCAGGCCGACGCGCTGCTGCTCGCCGACGTCTATCCGGCCGGGGAGGCGCCGATCGCGGCCGCGGACGGACGCACGCTCGCCCGCGCCATCCGGCTCGCGGGAAAGGTGGAACCGCTGTTCGTCGAGAGCATCGGCGAGCTTCCGGGACGAATCCTGGACGCGGCGCGCGACGCGGATGTGGTGATCACCATGGGCGCCGGCTCGATCAATGCGGTCGCGCCCGCGCTGGCGCAGGCCGCGGGAGCGGGTGATGTCTGAGCCGTTCGATGCGAGGAGCGCCTTGCGCGGCCTGATATCGCACGACGAGCCGATGGCCCGCCACGTCACCTGGGCGGCGGGCGGGCGCGCGCGGCATGCCTACCGTCCGGCCGACACCGCCGATCTCGCCGGCTTCCTCGGCATGGTGCGCGCCGACGAGCCGATCCTGATGGTCGGCCTGGGCAGCAACCTGCTCGTGCGCGACGGAGGCTTCGCCGGAACCGTGATCTTCACGCACCCGGCGCTGCGCGGGCTGCGCCGCAGCGACGACGGGACGATCTACGCGGAGGCCGGGCTGGCGAGCCCGAGGCTCGCCCGCTACTCGGCCAATAACGACCTTGCCGGCGCCGAGTTTCTCGCCGGAATTCCGGGAACGATCGGCGGGGCGCTGGCGATGAATGCCGGCTGCTACGGCGCGCAGACCTGGGAGCGGGTCGCGCGCGTGGCCACGGTCGATCGCGGCGGCCGCCTGCGCGAGCGCGCCATGGAGGATTTCGCGATCGGCTACCGCCACTGCGGCTCCAGAATCGCCTGCGATGAGTGGTTCGTGGGCGCATGGTTCCGCTTTGAGCCGGGCAGCGGCGTGGAAGCGCGTGCCCGCATCGGCGATCTGCTCCGGCGGCGCGTGGCCAGCCAGCCGCTGCGCTTTCCCAACGCCGGTTCGGTGTTCCGCAATCCGCCCGGAGGGCATGCCGGAGCGCTGATCGAGGCGGCCGGCCTGAGGGGCTTCGCGGTGGGGGGCGCGCGCGTCTCGGAAAAGCATGCGAACTTCATCGTCAACGAGGAGCGCAGGGCGAGCGCCACGGACATCGAGTCGCTCATCGTGCGGGTGCAGGCGGCGGTGAAGGACAGGTTCGGGATCGAGCTGGTGTGCGAGGTGAGGATCGTGGGCGAGGCCGCCGCATGACGAGGGACTTCGGACGGGTCGCGGTGCTCATGGGCGGCACCTCGGCCGAGCGCGAGATCTCGCTGCTTTCGGGAGGGGCGGTGCTGGAGGCGTTACGCCGCTGCGGGGTGGATGCGCATGGCTTCGATCCGCGCGACCGGTCGCTGTGCGAGCTGCGCGAGGAGGGCTTCGAGCGCGTCTTCGTCATCCTGCACGGGCGCGGCGGCGAGGACGGCACGGTGCAGGGCGCGCTCGAAGCATTCGGCCTGCCCTATACCGGAAGCGGGGTGATGGCCTCGGCGGTCGCGATGGACAAGTGGCGCACCAAGCTCCTGTGGCAGGCCGCCGGGCTGCCCACGCCGCGCTACCGGCTGCTGGACGCGCACAGCGACTGGAAGGCAATCGTCGCGGAGCTCGGCCTGCCGCTGTTCGTCAAGCCGGCGCGCGAAGGCTCGAGCGTCGGTGCGGGCAAGGTGCTCGCCGCGGGCGATCTCTCCGCCGCCTGGCGTGCGGCCGCGCGGCACGACCCGCTGGTGCTGGCGGAGGAGTTCGTCGCGGGTGCCGAGCTCACCTGCGGCTTCGTCGGCGAGCGCGCCCTGCCGCTGATCCGGATCGAGGCCCCCGGCGGGAACTACGACTACGCGCACAAGTATTTCAGCGACGAGACCCGGTATCGCTGCCCGAGCGGGCTGGACGCGCGCAGGGAGCACGCAATCCAGGACCTCGTCATGCAGGCCGCGCGCCTGCTCGGCTGCCGCGGCTGGGGCCGGGCCGACCTGATGCTGACCGCCGCGGGCGAACCGATGCTGCTGGAGATGAACACCACGCCGGGCATGACCGGCCACTCGCTGGTGCCGATGGCGGCACGCGTGGCCGGGATCGGCTTCGACGAGCTGGTGTTGAGCATCCTGGAACAGGCGCGACTCGGTGACTGAGAGCCCATGGCGAAGCGCGCGCGCGAGGAAGACGGCATGGAGGATCGTTCCGGGATGACGGCTGCGGTGGCGGACTGGATCGCGCTCTTCGCGCTGCTCGCCCTGGCCTATGCCGGCGTGCTGGCCGCGCTGCGGCTCCCGCTCGCGCCGCTGCGCGAGGTGGTGGTGACGACCCCGGTGCGGCAGGTGACCGCGGCCCAGATCGAATACGCCGCGCGCACTTCGGTGAGCGGGAACTTCTTCACCGTGAACGTGGAGCGGGTGCGCGCGGCGTTCGAGAAGCTGCCCTGGGTGAGGCACGTGCAGCTTCGCCGGCGCTGGCCGGGCAGCATCGAGCTCGCGATCGAGGAGCAGGTCGCCGCGGGCGTGTGGAACGCGGGCCAGAGCGAGGCGCGGCTGGTGAATGTCCACGGAGAGGTGTTCTCGGCGGCACTGCCCGCCGGGCTGCTTCCGATGCTCGCCGGGCCCGAGGGAAGTGCGGCCGAGGTGCTGGGGCGGGCGCGCGAGTTCGCCGGCATCCTCGCGCCGCTGGCACGCTCGCCGCGTTCGGTGGCGCTGTCCGCGCGCCGGGCCTGGCAGGTGAGGCTCGACGATGGGATGGTGATCGAACTGGGGCGCGACCAGCCGAAACTGCCGGTGAGCGAGCGCTTGAAACGCTTCGTGGGGAGCTACCACGCGGTTGCAACGAAGCTTCCGGCGCCCATCGCGGCGGCGGACCTGCGCTATCCGGGCGGATTCGCGGTCAGGATCGCCGCCCGCGGCATGGAGACGAAGGCGAAGCGATGAGCAAGGATGATCTGATCGTCGGTCTGGACATCGGCACCACCAAGGTGGTGGCGATGGTCGCGCGGCTGGGCCCCGAGGGTTATCCCGAGATCCTCGGCCTGGGCAGCGCCGAATCCAGCGGCCTGAAGAAGGGCGTGGTGGTCAACATCGAGGCGACCGTCAAGACGATTTCGCGCGTCATCCAGGAAGTCGAGCTGATGGCCGACTGCAAGGTGAAGGAGGTCTACACCGGCATCGCCGGCAGCCACATCCGCAGCTTCAACTCCACCGGCATGGTCGCGATCAAGGACAAGGAGGTCACGCCGGCCGATGTCGGGCGCGTCATCGAAGTCGCCCGTGCGATGCCGATTCCCGCCGACCAGCAGATCCTGCACACGCTCACCCAGGAATACATCATCGATGGGCAGGACGGCGTGCGCGAGCCCATCGGCATGAGCGGGGCGAAGCTCGAGGTCCGCGTGCATATGGTCACCGGCGCGGTCTCTGCCGCGCAGAACATCGTCAAGTGCGTGCGCCGCTGCGGGCTCGAGGTGGTCGATCTCGTCCTCCAGCCGCTCGCTTCCAGCGATGCGGTGCTCTCCGAGGACGAGAAGGAGCTCGGCGTGTGCCTGGTCGATATCGGCGGGGGCACCACCGACATCGCCGTCTTCACACAGGGAGCGATCCGCCATACCGCGGTGGTGCCGATCGCCGGCGACCAGATCACCAACGACATCGCGATGGCGCTGCGCACCCCGACCCCGGAGGCCGAGGAGATCAAGATCCGCCACGGGGTGGCGTCCGCCCAGCTCGCCGATCCGCAGCAGATGATCGAGGTCGCAGGCATCGGCGAGCGGCCCCCGCGCAAGCTTTCGCTGCACGCGCTCGCCGACGTGGTCGAGCCGCGCGTGTCCGAGCTCTACGAGCTGGTGCAGGCGGAGCTGCGCCGCAGCGGCTACGAGGAGCTGCTGTCCTCGGGCGTGGTGCTCACCGGCGGCTCGGCCGTGATGCGCGGGATGAGCGAGCTGGCGGAGGAGATCTTCCACATGCCCGCGCGGCTCGGCACGCCGCGCTATTCGGGCGCGCTGGCGGAAGTCGTGCGCCATCCGAAATATGCGACAGTCATCGGACTGCTGCTGGAGGCGGCGGCCCAGCGCCGGCGCGGGCTGGCGGCGCACGAGACACGCACCGTGAAACAGGTGGTCGGCAGGATGAAGTCGTGGTTCGAGAGGAATTTCTGAAGTGGCAGGCGCATCGCGGGGAGCACGGGCTTTTCGTGCTGGTAGAAAGGGCCGGGTTTCCGGCGATCCATTGACAGGAGGCAGGCATGTTCGAAATCGTTGAAAGCGAACCGAGCGGTACCGTCATCAAGGTGGTCGGGGTGGGAGGGGCCGGTGGCAACGCGGTCGACCACATGATCCGCGAAGGCGTGCAGGGGGTCGAATTCATCTGCGCTAATACGGACATCCAGGCGCTCAACCGCAATCAGGCCGGGCTCAAGCTGCAACTGGGCAAGACCGGGCGCGGCGCGGGGGCGATCCCGGATGCCGGCCGCAGCGCGGCGCTCGATGCGCGCGAGACCATCGCAGAGTCGCTGCGCGGCGCGAACATGGTGTTCATCACCGCCGGGATGGGCGGAGGCACCGGCACCGGGGCGGCGCCGGTCGTCGCCGAAGTCGCGCGAGAGCTGGGCATCCTCACCGTCGCGGTCGTGACCAAGCCGTTCGCCTTCGAGGGCCGGCGCACGCAGATCGCGCAGGCCGGCATCGACGAGCTGGCGCAGCATGTCGACTCCCTGATCGTGATCCTCAACGAGAAGCTGATGGAGGTGCTGGGCGAAGACGTCAGCGTGCAGGACGCGTTCAGGGCCGCCGACAACGTGCTGCGCAATGCGGTGGGCGGCATCGCGGAGATCATCAATTTCCCCGGCCTCGTGAATGTGGACTTCGAGGACGTGCGCACCGTGATGGCGGAGATGGGCGTGGCCATGATGGGCTCGTCCTACGCGTCCGGCGTCGACCGCTCGCGGCTGGCGGCGGAGGCCGCGGTGGCGAGCCCCCTGCTCGAAGGCATCCACCTGTCCGGTGCGCGCGGCGTGCTGGTGAATATCACCGCCTCCACTTCGCTGCGGATGAAGGAGGTGAACGAGGTCATGAACACGATCCGCGCATTCGCCGCCGAGGATGCCCACATCATCTTCGGTGCGGTGTTCGACGAGGCGATGGAGGACAATCTGCGCGTCACCGTGGTGGCGACCGGGCTCGGGAGCGAGGGGCGCAGCGCGGCGAAGCCCGTCATCAGCGTGGTGAGCCGCACCGGCACGGACGACCCGCGCCCGGAGCCGTTCGTGAACTACCAGGAGATCGACCAGGTGCCGGCGGTGGTCCGGCGCAACCGGGCCAGCGCGACCATCGAGGCGATGAGCGCCAACGGCGTCGGCACCTACGACATCCCCGCATTCCTGCGCAAGCAGGCCGATTGAGGGTGCCCGGGATGGTAAACTGAACCGCTACGCACCAGCTCCGCACGACATGCTCAGACAGCGAACCCTCAAGACGCTGGTACGCACGACCGGTGTCGGCCTGCATACCGGCGCCAAGGTCTGCTTGGTGCTGCGTCCCGCCGCGCCGGACACCGGCATCATGTTCCGCCGCGTCGATCTCGACCCGCCGGTCGACATCCGGGCCGATCCGTGTTCGGTCGGCGACACCCGGCTCGCGTCCAGCCTCGAGGTGGCGGGGGTGCGGATCGGAACCGTCGAGCACCTGATGTCGGCGCTGTGCGGACTCGGGATCGACAACGCGTGGGTGGATGTGGATGCGCCCGAACTGCCGATCCTGGACGGCAGCGCGGCACCGTTCGTCTACCTGGTCAATTCCGCCGGAATCGAGGAGCAACCAGCGGCGAAGCGTTTCCTGCGGGTGAAGCGCCCGATCGAGGTGCGGGAGGCGGACAAGTGGGCGCGGCTCGATCCCTACGAGGGCTTCCGGGTCAGCTTCTCGATCGCGTTCCAGCATCCGGTGCTGGAGAAGGCCGCCACCTCGGCTGCGTTCGATTTCGCGGAGGCGTCCTACGTGCAGGAACTCGCGCGGGCGCGCACCTTCGGCTTCATGCACGAGGTCGAGCACATGCACGAACAGGGGCTGGCGCTCGGGGGCAGCCTGGAAAACGCCGTCGTCATGGACGAATACCGGGTGCTGAATGCCGACGGGCTGAGGATTCCGGCCGAATTCGTGCGCCACAAGCTGCTCGATGCGGTGGGCGATCTGTACCTCCTCGGGCATCCGCTGCTGGCGGCGTTCTCGGCCCACAAGTCGGGCCACGCGCTCAACAACCGGCTGCTGCGCGCGCTGCTCGCCGAGGAGGATGCCTGGGAGATGGCGAGCTTCGCCGATGCGGCCGCGGCGCCTGCGCGGGTGGCGAGGCTGTTCGCACTCCAGAGCCCCTGATGTGGGTGCTGCGCGTCGTCGGTCTGCTGGCGGTGGCGGGGATCGGCGCGTCCATCGTCGCCTTCTTGCTCAGCCGTGACCGGCGCTACCTCGGCTTCGCCTGGCGCATCGGCAAGTACGCGCTGATCTTCGCCTTCGTGGTGATGCTCGCGTTCGCACTGGAGCGGCTGGCCGGAATGGCCTGATCCGGCGCGTCCCCTCAGCGGCTGCGCCGGATCAGCCGCTCGATCGATGCGCGAAGCGGCGAATCGGCGGGCAGCGCCGCGGCGAGCCCGGCGAGTCCCCGCTTCGCCCCGGCCGCGACTGGCGCCCGCGCCGCGGCCGGCGCCGCGAACTCCGCGGCCCGGCGCCCGCGCCGCACGCGCACCTCGACCGCATTCACTTCCAGTCCGCTTTCGAGGAACTCCACGCGCAGGCGGGGCGCGAGCTGGTTCAGCTTGGCCGCGACCGCGCCGTTCGCGGCGTGGATCTTCACCTTCCCGGAGTTGAGATTGACCACGCGGGCGCAGCCGGCGAGCTCGCGCGGCGCGCAGCGCTCGAAGAGTTGCTGCAGGCGCAGGAGCTTTTCGGCATGGGGCAGCAGGCGCGCGGCCTCGCCGGCGGCGTTCAGGCAGGAACCCAGGCTGCGACTGGCCATGAGGATCGGCTCCGGATCACGCGGGGAGGATAGCACGCGGCCGGGCGGCGTTCCGGGCGGCGAAGGCCCGCGTGGTAAAATCCGCGCCTTTCCCGCCTCCGCATCCCCATGATTCCCGCCTTGCTCAGACGCGTCTTCGGCAGCCGCAACGACCGGCTGGTGCGCAGCTATTCGCACAAGGTCCGGGCCATCAACGCGCTGGAGCCGGGAATCGCCGCACTCGACGATGCGCAGCTTGCGGCAAAGACCGGCGAGCTGAAGCAGAAGGTGGCGAACGGCGCGCCGCTGGAGAGCATCCTGCCGGAAGCCTTCGCCGTCGTGCGCGAGGTGGGCAAGCGCGCGCTGGGCATGCGCCATTTCGACGTGCAGCTCATCGGCGGCATGGTGCTCAACGACAACAAGATCGCGGAAATGCGCACCGGCGAGGGCAAGACCCTGGTCGCGACCCTGCCCGCCTATCTCAACGCGCTCACCGGCAAGGGCGTTCACATCATCACGGTCAACGACTATCTGGCCAGCCGCGACGCCGAATGGATGGGCCGGATCTACCGCTTCCTCGGTCTCACCGTCGGCTGCAATCTCTCGCAGATGGAGCACGACGCGAAGCAGGCGGCCTATGCGGCGGACATCACCTACGGCACCAACAACGAGTTCGGCTTCGACTACCTGCGCGACAACATGGTGTACTCGGTGTCCGAGCGCGTGCAGCGCGGGGGATTGAACTACGCGATCGTGGATGAGGTCGATTCGATCCTGATCGACGAGGCGCGCACCCCGCTCATCATCTCCGGTCAGGCCGAGGACCACACCGACCTGTACGTGCGCCTGAACGGAGTCGTGCCGCTGCTCACGCGCTGCGAAAAGGAGGATGCGCCGGGCGACTACTGGGTGGACGAGAAGGGCCACCAGGTGCATCTCACCGAGCAGGGCCACGAGCACGCCGAGGAATGCCTGGTGCGCATGGGCCTGCTCGCCGACGGGCGCAGCCTGTACGAGGCCGCGAACATCCGGATGATCCACCACCTGAACGCAGCGCTGCGCGCGCACAGCCTGTTCCACCGCGACCAGCAGTACGTGGTGACACCGGAGGGCGAGATCATCATCGTCGACGAATTCACCGGCCGGCTGATGCCCGGACGGCGCTGGTCGGAGGGGCTCCACCAGGCGGTGGAAGCGAAGGAAGGCGTGGAGATCCAGGCCGAGAACCAGACGCTCGCCTCGATCACCTTCCAGAACTACTTCCGCATGTATGGAAAGCTCGCCGGCATGACCGGGACGGCGGACACCGAGGCCTACGAATTCCATCAGATCTACGGGCTCGAAACCGTCGTCATCCCGACTCACCAGCCGATGATCCGCAAGGACCACAACGACCAGGTGTTCCGCACGGCGAAGGAAAAACATGCGGCCGTGGTCGCCGACATCCGGGACTGCCATGCGCGCGGCCAGCCGGTGCTGGTGGGCACGACCTCGATCGAGAACTCCGAGCTGCTCTCCGGCCTGCTCGACCGCGAGAAGATTCCCCACCAGGTGCTGAACGCCAAGCAGCACGAGAAGGAAGCGCAGATCATCGTCCAGGCCGGCAGCCCCGGCATGATCACGATCGCCACCAACATGGCCGGGCGAGGCACCGACATCGTGCTCGGCGGCAATGCGGAAAAGCAGGTCGATGCGATCCGGGCGGACGAGTCGGTTGCGCCGGACGACAAGGAGAAGCGCATCGCGCGGGTGCGCGAAGAGTGGCAGGCGCTGCACCAGCGGGTGGTGGCCGCCGGCGGCCTGCATATCGTCGGGACCGAGCGGCACGAATCGCGGCGGGTCGACAACCAGTTGCGCGGGCGCTCCGGCCGCCAGGGCGACCCCGGCTCCAGCCGCTTCTACCTCGCGCTCGAAGATCCGCTGCTGCGCATCTTCGCCGGCGAGCGACTGAACGCGATCATGCTGCGGCTGAAGATGCCCGAGGGCGAGGCGATCGAGCATCCGCTGGTGACGCGTTCGCTGGAGTCGGCCCAGCGCAAGGTCGAGCAGCGCAACTTCGACATCCGCAAGCAGTTGCTCGAGTACGACGATGTCGCCAACGACCAGCGCAAGGTCATCTACCAGCAGAGGAACGAGCTGCTGGAATCGGCCGACATCTCCGAGATGGTCACGGCGATGCGCCAGGGGCTGCTGCACGACCTCTTCCGCACCTTCGTTCCGGCGGAATCGGTCGAGGAGCAATGGGACCTCGCCGGCCTGGAGAAGACCCTCGCAGCGGACTACCAGCTCGAGGTGCCGGTCGCCGAATGGGTCAAGGCGCAGCCCGCCGCGTCCGACGAGGACATCCTCAAGCGCATCATCGGGCTCGCCGACGACGCCTATGCGGCCAAGGTGGCGCTGGTCGGAGCCGATTCCTGGCACCAGTTCGAGCGCAACATGATGCTGCAGATCCTGGACGCGCGCTGGCGCGAGCACCTCGCCGCGCTCGACCATCTGCGCCAGGGCATCCATCTGCGCGGCTATGCGCAGAAGAACCCGAAGCAGGAATACAAGCGCGAAGCCTTCGAACTGTTCGACGACCTGCTCCAGGGCGTGCGCGCGGAGCTCGTCCGGCTGCTGGTCACGGTGGAGGTGCGCACCGAGGAGCCGGTGGTGGAAGAGGCGCCCCCGCCCCCCCAGGTCGGGAACGTCCGCTACCAGCACGCCGACTTCGACGAGGCGCTCGCGGCCGCGCCCGAGGACAAGCCGGAGCGACCCTTCGTGCGCCCGACGCAGAAGATCGGGCGCAACGATCCCTGCCCGTGCGGCAGCGGCAAGAAGTACAAGCACTGCCACGGCAAGCTGAGCTGAGAGTTCGTGAATGGATACTGCGTGTCGGCTCCGCAGCGCTGTAACGTGCCTGCTCGCCTGTCCGGGTTTTTGGTTGACGCTGTGATGTCTGAAACCCGCAACTCGAAGCCCGCAACTCGAAACGCATTTTTTCACAGGCTCTGAGATGGCCGTCAATCTCGCTGCGCCCGATCCGCAGGAGCTCTTCGCCGTCGCCGGCGTGCGCGTCGGACACGCGAGCGCGGGCATCCGCAAGGCGGGGCGCAAGGATCTGGCGGTGTTCGAACTGGCGCCGGGCAGCCGCGCCGCCGGGGTGTTCACCCGAAACCGGTTCTGCGCGGCACCGGTGAGGGTATGCCGGGAACATCTGGCGCGCGGTGAGGTGCGCGCGCTCGTCGTCAACACCGGGGTCGCCAATGCGGGCACCGGCGCGGCGGGGCTTGCCGATGCGCGCGCGGTGTGCGCCGCGGCTGCGGGCGCGATCGGCTGCGCGCCGGAACAGGTGCTGCCGTTTTCCACCGGCGTGATCCTCGAGCCGCTGCCGGTCGACCGGCTCATCGCCGCACTGCCCGCCGCGATCGCCGCGCTTTCGGAAACCGGGTGGGCGGATGCGGCGCAGGCCATCATGACCACCGATACCGTGCCCAAGGCGCGCTCGCGCCGCGTCGCGATCGGCGGCCGCCCGGTGACGATCACCGGCATCGCCAAGGGCGCCGGAATGATCCACCCGGACATGGCCACGATGCTCGCCTTCGTCGCGACCGATGCCGCCGTGAGCCAGGCCGTGCTGGAGCGGCTCGTGCGCGGCGCAGCCGTGGGCTCGTTCAACTGCATCACGGTGGATGGGGACACCTCCACCAACGACAGCTTCGTCGTGATCGCCAGCGGTCGTGCCGGCAATGCCGAAGTCATCGAGCCGGAAGGGGCCGATTTCGAAGCGCTGCGTGTCGCCCTGGAGGCGCTCGCGGTCGAGCTCGCGCAGGCGATCGTGCGCGACGGCGAGGGCGCCACGAAGTTCATCACGGTCGCGGTCGAGGGCGGGCGCGATATCGCCGAATGCAGGCGGGCGGCCTTCGCGATCGCGCATTCGCCGCTGGTGAAGACTGCGTTCTTCGCCTCCGACCCCAATCTCGGCCGCATCCTGTCCGCGATCGGGGCGAGCGGCATCGCGGATCTCGAAGCAGACCGGCTGCGCGTCTGGCTCGACGAAGTCCTGGTCGCGGAACGGGGCGGCCGCGCCGCGAGCTATCGCGAAGAGGACGGCGCGCGGGTGATGAAGCAGCCCGAGATCACCGTGCGCGTCGACCTCGCCCGAGGCAGCGCCCAGGCCACGGTCTGGACCTGCGACCTCTCCCACGGCTACGTCACCATCAACGCCGACTACCGCAGCTAGAAAACCGGGGTCAGTTCTTTACTTTATAGTCCAAGTGCCGATGGCATATGCTATTGTCAATAAGACTATAAAGTAAAGAACTGACCCCGGGCCGCCCCGGGCCGGGTCGCAGGTCACGGTCAGTGCAGCACGCGCGGCACGGCGAGGGTGAATTCGGGGATCGCGGCCTCGAACGGGGTGCCGTCCTCGGCCACCATCTGGTAGCTGCCGCGCATGGTGCCGACCGGCGTCGGCAGCGCACATCCGCTGGAGTATTCGAAGCGCTCGCCGGGCTGGAGCAGCGGCTGCTGGCCGACCACGCCCAGCCCGCGCACCTCCTGGACCTGGCCCTGCGCGTCGGTGATGATCCAGTGGCGCGAGATCAACTGGGCCGCGACGGTGCCGGTGTTGCGGATCGTGATCGTGTAGGCGAATACGTAGCGCCCGGCCTGCGGATCGGACTGGTCCTCGAGATACTCGGGAACGGTGAGGATTTCGATCGCGTAATTCGTGCCGGCGGCCATGCCGCCATTGGAACGGATTTTCGCGCGGCCGGCAAGCGGTCGTGCCCCGGGTTCGGCGGTCCGCTAGAATGCAGCCTGCAAAGGCACCTCGAGGAGGAGACCATGTACATCATCGCACCGAGCATCCTGTCCGCCGACTTCGCCCGGCTCGGGGAGGAAGTTCGCGCGGTGATTGCTTCCGGCGCCGACTGGATCCATTTCGATGTCATGGACAACCACTACGTCCCGAACCTCACCATCGGGCCGCTCGTGTGCGCGGCGATCCGGCCGCACACGCAGGCGACGATCGACGTGCACCTGATGGTGAAGCCGGTGGATCGCATCGTCCCGGACTTCGCCAAGGCCGGCGCCAACCTGATCAGCTTCCATCCCGAGGCTTCCGAGCACATCGACCGCACCCTGGCGCTGATCCGCGAATGCGGCTGCCAGGCCGGGCTGGTATTCAATCCGGCCACCCCGCTCGCCTGGATGGATCACGTGCTGGACAAGCTCGACCTGGTGCTGCTGATGTCGGTGAACCCCGGTTTCGGCGGGCAGAAGTTCATCGCGCAGGCGCTCGACAAGCTGCGTGCGGCGCGCGCCCGTCTCGATGCCTACGAGCGGGAGAGCGGCCGCAGGATCCGGCTCGAGATCGACGGCGGCGTCAAGGTCGACAACATCGCGGAGATCGCGCGCGCGGGGGCCGACACCTTCGTCGCCGGCTCGGCGGTGTTCGGCGCGGGCCGCGACGCGGATCCGCACCGCTACGACACCGTCGTCGCTGCACTGCGTACCGAGCTCCGGTCGGCGTGACCGCCGGCGCGGCGAGTCACCGAGGACGCCGAGGGCACCACGCAGGGCAGGTGGCCGCGGCTCACCCCGAGATCCGGCAACCGCCCTCTTCTTTGGTGCACCCTGGTGTCCTGGTGCCCTGGCGGTTCGGCATTTGCGTTGATCGACGTTCCTGCGCTCAGGTGCCATGACGGTTTCCACTCGTTCCGCGATCCGCGCCGTCCTGATCGATCTCGACGGCACGCTGCTCGACACCGTCCCCGATCTCGCGCGGGCGGCCGATGCGATGCTCGAAGCGATGGGCCGCGCAGCGCTGGGCCAAGAGCGCGTGCGCGCGTTCGTCGGCAAGGGCATCCCCAACCTCGTGCGGCGCTGCCTGGCCGAGGGCGGCGGCGAGCCGGACGCGAGCGCCCGCGCGGCGGCGCTCGAAGCCTTCAGGCGCCACTACGCGGCGGTGAACGGCTCGCGCACCACGGTCTATCCCGGAGTCATCGAAGGGCTGAAGGCCCTGCGTGCACGCGGCCTGCCGCTGGGCTGCGTCACCAACAAGGCGGAGGAATTCGCCCGGCCGCTGCTCGCGCTGAAGGGCCTGGCGGGATACTTCCGCGCGCTGGTGTGCGGCGACACCCTGCCGCAGGCGAAGCCCGACCCGGCGCCGCTCCTGCACCTGTGCCGGGCGCTCGGCGCGCAGCCGGCGAACACCGTGCACATCGGCGACTCGATCAACGACGTGCAGGCGGCGCGCGCCGCGGGCATCCGCGTGCTGTGCGTGCCCTACGGCTACAACGAAGGGCGCGACGTGCGCAGCCTCGATTGCGATGCTATAGTTGCGGGCCTCGACGAAGCCGCGGACTTCATCGCCCGCGTCGAGGACCGGACCGGGCCAGCCTTTTCCGAACCTTCGTGACCTCCGACCGACCGTACGACGAGAAGCATGCGAGCGCTGCCCGCAACGGGCCGCGCTGGCGCTGGCGCCGCTAGAGCGTCCGCCCGCGCGGGGCCGCCCGCGATCGCCTCGTACCGCTTTCTGGAGTCGTCATGAACGAATCGGAGTTCAACCGCCTGGCCGGCCAGGGATACAACCGCATCCCGGTCGTCCTCGAAACCTTCGCCGACCTCGACACCCCGCTGTCGATCTACCTGAAGCTCTCGCACGAGCCCTACACCTATCTGCTCGAGTCGGTGCAGGGCGGCGAGCGCTTCGGCCGCTACTCCTTCATCGGCCTGGCCTCGCCCACCCGCATCGCCGCCTACGGGCGCGACGTGCTGGTCCTCAACGGCAACCGCATCGCCGAGCGGCGCGAGGACTGCGACCCGCTCGCCTTCGTGGCCGAATTCATGGGCCGCTTCCGCGTCGCCACGCGCGAGGGTCTGCCCCGATTCTGCGGCGGGCTGGTGGGATACTTCGGCTACGACACGGTGCGCAACATCGAACCGCGGCTCGCCGGGGCCGCGAAGGCGGACGATCTCGGCACGCCGGACATCCTCCTCCTGCTCTCCGAGGAGATCGCCATCGTCGACAACCTCTCGGGCAAGCTCACGCTCGTCGTGTATGCCGAGCCGGGCGTGCCCGGCGCCTGGCAGAAGGCGCGGTCGCGGCTCGCGGCGCTGGTCGAGCGGCTGCGCGCACCGGTCGAGATTCCGACCGAGACGCCCTGCGCGGGAGTCGCCGCCGAGTCCGGTTTCGGCGAGGAGGCGTTCAAGCGCGCCGTCGCCCGCGCCCGGCAGTACATCGTCGACGGCGACATCATGCAGGTGGTGCTCTCGCAGCGGTTGTCCAAGCCGTTCCGCGCGGCCCCGCTCGCGCTCTACCGGGCGCTGCGCACGCTGAACCCGTCGCCCTACATGTTCTTCTTCGACTTCGACGACTTCCAGGTCGTCGGCGCCTCGCCCGAAATCCTGGTGCGCCTGGAGGGCGAGGGGGAGGGCAAGCGGGTGACGCTGCGCCCGATCGCGGGCACGCGCCCGCGCGGGGCGACGCCGGAGAAGGACGAGGCACTCGCGGCCGAACTGCTGGCCGACGAGAAGGAGCGCGCCGAACACCTGATGCTGCTCGACCTGGGCCGCAACGACGTGGGCCGCGTCGCCGCCACCGGAACCGTGCGCGTGACCGAGCGGTTCGTCATCGAGCGTTACTCCCATGTCATGCACCTGGTGTCGAACGTCGAGGGGCGGCTCGCACCCGGCCTGGACGCGCTGGCGGTGCTTCGGGCATGCTTCCCGGCCGGAACGGTCTCCGGCGCGCCCAAGGTGCGGGCGATGGAGATCATCGACGAGCTCGAGCCGGTCAAGCGCGGCATCTACGCCGGCGCGGTCGGCTACCTGGGGTTCGACGGCGACATGGATCTGGCCATCGCGATCCGCACCGCGCTCATCAAGGATGGCGTGCTGCACGTGCAGGCCGGCGCCGGCATCGTCTTCGATTCCGACCCGGCCGCCGAGTGGCGCGAGACCGGCAGCAAGGCCCGCGCCCTGCTGCGGGCGGCCGAGATGGCGGAGGCGGGCCTCGACACGCGGTTGGAGTAAACCGCTTTCAACGCAGAGGGCGCAGAGGCGCAGAGAACGCAGAGATGGATGAGAAAACCCTTTCAGGTGAAGTGATCGGGGCGGCGATCGAGGTGCATCGGACATTGGAGCCGGGACTGCTGGAGTCGGCTTACGAGCTGGCGCTTGAGCGCGAGCCTTTTACTGCGCGGCCTGACCGTGGAGCGCCAGAAGGCTGTTTTTCTGGAGTACAAAGGTGTGGTGCTGGGTGATGCATTTCGTATCGATCTGTTGGTGAACGACGGCTTGCTGGTGGAAATCAAGGCAGCCGAGCAGACCCTACCGCTGCACGAGGCGCAACTGCTCACGTATCTGCGTTTGACCGGCAAGCCGCTTGGCCTGCTGATCAATTTCAATGTCAGGGTGCTGAAAGACGGCATCAGGAGGGTTGTAAATGGCCTTTGAATGTCTTTTCTCTGCGATCTCTGCATCTCTGCGCCCTCTGCGCCGAAAGAGGTTCTCCGCGTGCTGCTGATGATCGACAACTACGACTCCTTCACCTACAACCTGGTGCAGTACTTCGGGGAGCTGGGCGAGGAGGTCCGGGTGTTCCGCAACGACGAGCTGGTGCTCGCCGAGATCGCCGCGCTGCGCCCGGCGCGGATCGTGATCTCGCCGGGGCCGTGCTCGCCCGCGCAGGCCGGCATCTCGGTGGCCCTGATCCGCGAATTCGCGGGCAGGCTGCCCATCCTCGGCGTGTGTCTCGGCCACCAGGCGATCGGCGCCGCCTTCGGCGCACGGATCGTGCATGCCGCGCAGGTGATGCACGGCAAGACCTCCGCGATCCGGCACGACGGGCGCGGCGTGTTCCGCGGCCTGCCCGATCCGCTCACCGCCGTGCGCTACCATTCGCTCGCCATCGAGCGCGCCTCGCTGCCCGCGTGCCTGGAAGTGAGCGCCTGGACCGCGGACGGCGAGATCATGGGCGTGCGCCACGAGGGCCTCGCGGTGGAGGGCGTGCAGTTCCATCCGGAATCCATCATGACCGAGCACGGCCGCGAGCTGCTGAACAATTTCCTGGAGATGACATCATGCTGAAACCGCAGGAAGCGCTGATGCGCGTGATCGAGCACCGCGAGATCTTCCACGACGAGATGCTGGCGCTCATGCGCCAGATCATGACCGGCGAGATGTCGCCGGTGATGATGGCGGCGCTCGTCATCGGGCTGCGGGTGAAGAAGGAGACGATCGGCGAGATCGCCGCCGCGGCGCAGGTGATGCGCGAGCTCTCGACCAAGGTGAGCGTGGCCGACGACACCCACCTGGTCGATACCTGCGGCACCGGCGGGGATGCGGCCCACACCTTCAACATCTCCACCGCAGCGGCCTTCGTCGCCGCGGCCGCGGGCGCGCGGGTGGCCAAGCACGGGGGCCGCGCGGTGTCCTCGCAGTCGGGCAGCGCCGACGTGCTGGAGTCGCTCGGAGCGAACATCGGTCTCACCGCGGAGCAGGTCGGCCGCTGCATCGAGGAGACCGGGATCGGCTTCATGTTCGCTCCCGCCCACCACAGCGCGATGAAGTACGCCGCGCCGGTGCGCCGCGAGCTCGGGGTGCGCACGCTGTTCAACATCCTCGGGCCGCTCACCAATCCGGCTGGGGCGCCCAACCAGGTGATGGGCGTGTTCCACCCCGATCTGGTCGGCATCCAGGTGCGGGTGCTCGCGCGCCTCGGGAGCCGCCACGCGCTGACGGTGTATGGCGCGGAGGGGCTCGACGAGATCTCGATTTCGGGGCCGACCGCGGTCGGCGAGCTGAAGGACGGCCGCATCAGCGAATACGAGGTCCATCCCGAGGACTTCAACCTTCCGGTGCATGACCCGCGCGCGCTGCGGGTGGCGAACGTGGAGGAGTCGCGCGCGATGCTGCTCGCCGCCCTGGAAGACAAGGCGGGCGCCGCGCGCGACGTCGTGGCCGTCAATGCCGGGGCGGCGATCTATGCCGCCGGATGCGCCATGAGCCTCGCGCAAGCGGTCGAGGCCGCGCAGGAGCTGATCGCCAGCGGCGCCGCGCGCGCGAAGCTCGACGAGTTCGTGAGTTTCACGCGGCAGTTCGCCTAAAACGGAGATCGCGCAACCGCAGGCAATGTCCGAACGGAGCGTTCCGTTGCGTGGTCTGTGCATTGTCTCGTCAGGAGCGGCCGCTCGTGCCTGACCTCCTGGAAAAGATCCTCGCCGTCAAGCGCGAGGAAGTCGCTGCCGCGCTGGCCGCGAAGCCGCTCGACGAAATCCGCGCCCAAGCGCGGGCGCAGCCCCCGGCCCGCGGCTTCGCCGCTGCGATCCGGGCGAGACTCGCCGCCGGTCATCCCGCGGTCATCGCCGAGATCAAGAAGGCCAGCCCTTCGAAGGGCGTGCTGCGCGAGGACTTCCGGCCGGGCGCGATCGCCCGCGCCTACGAGGCCGCCGGAGCCACCTGCCTGTCGGTGCTCACCGATCGCGAGTTCTTCCAGGGTGCTCCGCAGGTTCTGGTCGAGGCGCGCGAAGCCTGCCGGCTGCCGGTGCTGCGCAAGGACTTCGTCATCGACCCCTGGCAGGTGTTCGAGGCGCGCGCGCTGGGCGCCGACTGCATCCTGCTCATCGTCGCCGCCTTCCTGCCCGGAGCGGATACCCCCTCTCCCCGCTTGCGGGGAGAGGGCCGGGGTGAGGGGCCCGTCGCCCGCATGCGCGACCTCGAAGCCCTCGCCCACGAACTCGGCATGGCCGTGCTGATCGAGGTGCACGACGGCGCCGAGCTCGATCTCGCCCTGCAACTGAAGACGCCGCTCATCGGCATCAACAACCGCAACCTGCGCACATTCGAAGTCTCGCTGCAGACGACGCTGGACCTGCTGGCGCCCATCCCTTCGGATCGCATCGTCGTCACCGAGTCGGGCATCCTGGCGCCGCCGGATGTCGCCCTCATGCGCGGCCACGGCGTGAATGCCTTCCTCGTCGGCGAAGCCTTCATGCGCGCGCCCGATCCGGGGCTGGCTCTGCAAACCCTTTTTAGGGCATGATTGGCCCATGAGACTTTCTGCAGAGGAAATCCGGGCTTTGCGTGAGGCGCTCGACGGCTTGCCGATCGAGCGGGCCTTCCTGTTTGGCTCGCGCACCGACGATGCGCGGCGCGGCGGCGACATCGACGTGCTGCTCTATTCGCGTGCGCCGTCCTTTCCCCTCGCCCATGAGGCATCCAGCCGCTTTGCCCGCGCGCTGGAGGCGAAGCTGGACGTGCTGGTGGTCGATCCGGACTCCCCCACTGAAGAGCAGCAGGCCTTTCTGCGCACCCTGCAACTGGTTCCGCTCGACGATGTCCTCCGAGTTCGCGCTGCTGCTTGATGCCTCGCGCCGCCGCTACGAGGCGGCGGCGGAGTTGCTCGCCGCCTCCCTCGTGCGCTACCGTCCCTTCGATCCGGTGCGCGCCTACACGCCGGAGGAACTGGAACCCTACGATGCCCTGTGCGACCGCTACATGCGTGCGGTGGAAATGGCCATCCGCTGCTTGCGCACGGTCGAGCGGGCACGCCTGGCGGTCAATTCCGAAAGCTATCGCGATCTCCTGTCCAATGCTGCCAAGTGGAGCCTGATTGAGGATGTCGAGCAATGGTTCAGGATGCGCGATCTTCGCAATCGCATCGTTCACGACTACCTGCCCGAAAAACTAGCCGAAATTTACGTCCTGATCGTCCGCGAATACGCTCCCGAGCTGCTGCGCTTGCGCGAGAAACTGCGGCAGTTGCCATCGTGATAAAGGCGTACCGTCGTCTCTGGGAGCCAGCTTGCTGGCGATCCGGCAGCCGTAGAAAACGTGGTCTGTCCGCTGTTTCCCCCGCAGCCACGGCGTGAATGCCTTCCTCGTCGGCGAAGCCTTCATGCGCGCGCCCGATCCGGGGCTGGCTCTGCAATCACTGTTCGGCGTGTAGGGGCGGGCTCGCCCGCGATCATCGCCGCCAAGGCGGTTTCTGCAAAACCCCGTCGTGGCGCTATTCGAAAATGTCGGCGTGCAAGCCCGTGCGGGCAAGGAGTAAATCGTTTCCGGCAATCCGATATATTAGGAGCCAATCGGGTTCGATATGGGCATCCCGGTAGCCATTCCACTTGCCCTTGAGCGGATGGTCGAGGTATTCCGCGGGAAGTGGCCTGCCCTCGATCAGAAGGACCAGCAGCGCCCTGAGCTTGCCCATGTCCTTGCCGCGCTTTTCCGCCGACCTGACGTCGCGCTTGAACTGGCCGCAACGAATCGGCTCGCGCACGTCAAATGCCCAGGTCCCTGAACAGCGCGTCGGCGGAGGCGAATCGCTTGCCCCCGTCCCGTTCAAGCTCCTCCATTGCTGCCAGAGTGGTTGCGTTCGGCGTTTCCTGGCGCGCGATGTAAAGCCGCATCAGGTCGCGGACAATCTGCGCGGCCGGCCGGTGCGTCGAGGCGGCAACCGCCATGAAGCGATCGCGCAGTTCCGGCTCCATCTTGATCGACATTTGCACATCCTTGGCCATGTTGCTTACTCCTTTCGGTAACCTCAAGACGGCAGTCTAATGGATACCTGAAGAACAGTCTATGAATGTATTAAGAATATCTTGTTTGTTTAGAAGCTGAGTGGAAACCGTGGTCTGTCCCCGGTTTCCCGGTTTCCCGAAGACAAAAAAACGGGCGCCGAAGCGCCCGTTTTCGTGATCGGCCGATCCGCGCCGGGTCAGAACATGTGGCGAATGCCCAGGAACAGATGGTTGCTGGTTTCATCGGCTGCGCCGGGCAGGAAGATGCCCGCCGGATTGAAGGTGCCGCGCAAAGGCGCAGCATCGCTGTCCACGTGGATCCAGGTTGCGTAGAGGGCGGTGCGCGTGGACATCGTGTGCGTGTAACCGAGCGCAGAGGCCTTCGAGTCGGCATCGCCCTTGTCCCAGTTCAGCTTGGCGTAGGAGAGCTGAACGTTGCCCACCCTTCCCACCGGAGCGGACACGCCGAGCTGCCAGATCTTGTTGCTGATCTCGGTCACGCCGG